>ENA-ORUV01000615-ORUV01000615.1-human-gut-metagenome-genome-assembly--contig:-NODE-615-length-23334-cov-5.8268_pt1 | contig 23334 bp, 19 predicted proteins | sample MGYA00242089_ERZ509229 | MGnify/ENA primary metagenome ERZ509229 (study PRJEB26280, sample SAMEA2338805) | human gut metagenome | biome: human gut; feature: human-associated habitat; material: faeces...
CGTTTGCCGATCTGATTGCATTGGCTACTCCGCCGCGTAATTCAATCTCACCGTAATATTGGCAGTCTTATACCGGGAGCTGGTGTCCAGGTATCCGTCGTAGCTGTAGGATTCCGACCCGGAATTCTTTGCAGTAATCTGGAACACGCCCAGGGCCGCGCTTAACAGCTTGCCTGCCTTTGCTCCTGAACCGGCAGACATGATGTCAATGCGCTCCTTTGCATTGGCAGTGGCTTTCTCAATCAGATCCAGCTTCACCTCATCCAGCTTGGTGTAATAATACTCCGGCAGCTCAGACTCGAACTCCACTCCTGATTCAATCAGCTTAGTGATATCCCTGGAAATATTTTCCACCTTGTCAATATCATAGGATGAAACCGTCAGACTCTGGGTCAGGTCATATCCGTCCGGCTCATCTCCCAGGTATTTGCCCTCGTCATCGTATCTGGATGTATAGGTCTGGGAAATGTTGACGGAACTGAATATCATCTCATCCTCCGCCACCTGGTTCTCCTTCAGATACTGCCTTACCAGTTCCGCGTCCTTCTTGATGATGGCGTAGGCATCCCTGGGCGTATTCCCATGGACAGAAAAGCTGCCTCTCCACACAATCAAGTCCGACTCAAAATCACAGCTGGCAGAACCGGTGGCCGTGATTCCGCTTCCCCCGCCGCTCTTCTTATAATCCACCAGTCCGCCTGTAAAGATGCTGACGCAGATAATGGCGCTGAGCGCCGCGATGATCGCGATAAGCACAGATCTGCCCTGGGCCATAAAGCCTGTCTTTTCCTTTTTCTCCCTGTTCTCTTCCAATCCCTCACAAACCTCCTTTTATATACATGTTCCTGCAAACCTGCGCGCCCGGCGCAGGTTGTGGTGGTTTTAGTATAGCACGTAAGAGCCGGGAGAGACCTGACGGCTTTCTTAATATTTACGGTCAAAATAAGGAGGAGAAAACAGGGGATGTGTTATCCCCCTATCAGAACATCCAGCCGTTTAAGGGCTTCTATGTATATCTCCATGGCATTGGTGAGATTTTCAATCTTCACGCATTTGTCCGGCTGGCCGCCGCCGTGGCCCGGAGGACAGGGCTTTTTCTGTCCCCGGATTCCCGGCCCAAAGGCGACCGCATTTGGCAGCTTCCTGGCGTAGGTGCCGCCGTCCATGGAGCAGGCTTCTGCCTCTGCCCCCAGCACCTGGCAGCACAGGGACGTAAGCTCCCTTACCACCGGGCTTTCCGGGTCAATGACACAGGGCGGGTTATCCCGGCTCCAGGCCAGAGTCCACCCGTATGTTCCGGCTATCGCGCTCATCTGCCGCACCAGTGCTTCCGCGTCGGCCGTCACCGGATAACGGATATTAAAATTCTGTATGAACCGTCCCCTCTCTGTCCTGGCCATGCCTCCCACCAGGGTAAGCCTGCCGGACAGTCCATCCTCAAAGCCGATGCCCATACCTTCCCCATAATAATCAGCAAATCCCTAGTCCGGGAACCGGAAGCAGGCTTTTTCCTTCTCTGTCAGGAAGGGGGCTCCGGCCATCACACGGGCCAGCCTCACCGCCGCGCTGTCAGAACCCTCGGGAAAGGCGGCATGCGCTGTTTTCCCAGCAGCCTTTACAACCATATGGCCGTTGTCCTCAACCGAAAAATCCTGGGGGATTGCAAGGCTGTCCACATAATCCCGGACCGCCCGGCATGTACCTGCCGGGAAGTTCTGGCATACGCATAGAGGATTTAATCGTGATTACGGAAAAGGGCTGTGAATCCCTGAATACCATGACAAAGGAACTGATGATTGTTTAACTTATTGAACGGGATATGGGATGGTTGGAGGGAGCAGCCAGTGGGCTTTATTTCCCCCTCTTCCACTTTCTGATTTCCTCCAGCCTGCCTTTTACAGGTTCTTCCGCGCCCTGGTCCGTAGGACGGTAATATTCTCTTCCCTCCAGGGAGTCCGGTAGGCACTGCATCCGGGCTATCTTTTCCTTTGTATCATGGGCATACACATAGCCGTCGCCATAATGCAGGTCCTTCATGAGTCCGGTGGGAGCGTTGCGTATGGTAAGGGGCACCGGCTCCGCCAGCATGTTCTGGGCGTCTGCCTTGGCGGATTCATAGGCCATATAGGCGGAGTTGGATTTAGGCGCCATGGACAGGTAAATTACGGCGTGGCTCAGATGTACATTACATTCGGGCATTCCCAGAAAATGACAGGCCTGATAGGCAGACACTGCCAGCGTCAGTGCCTGACTGTCCGCCATCCCTATGTCCTCGCTGGCAAAACGGACCAGCCTGCGGGCCACATACAGAGGATCCTCCCCAGCTTCCAACATACGCGCCAGCCAGTATACGGCTGCGTCCGGGTCGGAATTGCGCATGGACTTGTGGAGCGCGGATATAAGGTTGTAGTGTTCTTCCCCTTTCTTATCGTACAAAAGACTCTTTTTTCCGATGCACTGCTTCAACACATCCTCTGTGACCGTGGTCTTATCCGGACTGATTACCCCGTTTGTCACTGCCATTTCCAGGGTGTTCAGAGCCGTCCTGGCATCCCCGTCTGCAAACCCGGCAATCATTTCGATCATATGGTTCGTGATTTCCACGTTCAAATAGCCCAGTCCTTTAGGACTTTTAAGCGCGTTCTTTATAAGGCGGGCCAGGTCATCCTCCGTCAATGCCTGGAGCACAAAGACTCTGCACCGTGACAGGAGAGCGCTGTTTATCTCAAAGGAAGGATTCTCCGTGGTGGCCCCAATCAGAATGATGCTTCCCTTTTCAACATAAGGGAGAAATGCATCCTGCTGAGCCTTGTTAAAACGGTGTATCTCGTCCACAAATAAAAGAGTCTTAATTCCCATCCTCCGGCTGTTCTCAGCCTGGGCCATGACCTCCTTGATTTCCTTGATACCGCTGGTAACAGCGCTGAAATTAATGAACTGGGCATTGGTCCGCTTTGCAATGATTCCCGCCAGTGTGGTCTTACCCACACCGGGAGGCCCCCAGAAAATCATGGATGGAATCTTATCCTGCTCTATGAGCTGGCGCAGCAGCTTCCCCTTTCCCAAAAGATGCTCCTGTCCCACAAATCCATCCAGGTCATCCGGACGCAGCCTGCTGGCCAGGGGATTGTATACTTCTCTGTCATCGAATAATGACATCTGTTTCATGGCTTTTCCCTCTCCTTTCAGAAATGGTTCTGCATTAGGTAATTGCGAAACTCTGAATTTTTATATTCACCTTGCACAAAATATCTTGCTTAATATATTCAATTTAGATTCATTCCTATACGATGTGCATAAATTCTGGTCAGTGAGTTTCGCAATTGCCTAATGGTTCTGCATGATTAAGAATTGGTGTTAGTATTGGGGTGGTATTGGGTTAGTGTTGGTATTGGGTTGATATTGATACTGTATAAAAAGCAGCCAAAAATGGTATTCTGGAGGCCTATCACGAAATCGGCCAGCTAAAATAAACCACATATCCAGCAGTGGTGGAAAGGAAAAGCATATGTATATAAAGCATGTTATATTTCAATCCACAAGGCCCTCGCGGGCCTCGACTACGGCGAGAGACGCGTTCCAGGCAATGAGGGATATTTCAATCCACAAGGCCCTCGCGGGCCTCGACTTTCCAGCCGGGCTCCTCACCAGGGACTAAAAAAATTTCAATCCACAAGGCCCTCGCGGGCCTCGACTCTAGCTGCTCAATCCGGTAATTGGTCAGTTTGGCAATTTCAATCCACAAGGCCCTCGCGGGCCTCGACAACAAGAATCGGAAAGGAAAGAACCATGAGAACAGATTTCAATCCACAAGGCCCTCGCGGGCCTCGACGGGTATCAAAAAACGTTACCTTGTTTGCATATTGTATTTCAATCCACAAGGCCCTCGCGGGCCTCGACACGGCCTTCCCTGGTGGAAGGTGGCACAGGCTATATTTCAATCCACAAGGCCCTCGCGGGCCTCGACGGTGTACAGCTACGAGGCTAAGCCTGGGAGCGAGATTTCAATCCACAAGGCCCTCGCGGGCCTCGACCCCCGGATTCCAGTGAGGTTGCGAATATCACGGAATTTCAATCCACAAGGCCCTCGCGGGCCTCGACCCAGGAGCGATTTATGATTGAGATACAGGCCAACTTTATTTCAATCCACAAGGCCCTCGCGGGCCTCGACAGTCCCATGCAGTATATATATAAGTCTACCGGACAATTTCAATCCACAAGGCCCTCGCGGGCCTCGACCCCAACCAACATAGACTTTCGCATCTTCTAACACAATTTCAATCCACAAGGCCCTCGCGGGCCTCGACAGACTATCAGGATGTTGATTTTCGACATGAGTGTATTTCAATCCACAAGGCCCTCGCGGGCCTCGACTTGCGGAGCTGTATTTTTTATACCTATTTTTAGATTTCAATCCACAAGGCCCTCGCGGGCCTCGACATCCGGCAACCTCTTGCATTTTTCCATCCTTTGCAATTTCAATCCACAAGGCCCTCGCGGGCCTCGACTTTGCTCCCGGTACACTGACCGTCTGAGTATACGATTTCAATCCACAAGGCCCTCGCGGGCCTCGACTGGTCGGAGTTTGGCATTGTGATAGTGTTGCAGTATTTCAATCCACAAGGCCCTCGCGGGCCTCGACCCCTCCTGGATGGCCGGCTCCTGCGTTCCTGTAGATTTCAATCCACAAGGCCCTCGCGGGCCTCGACCCCTCGCAGGAGATATACTCCGACTGTTTCTCCAATTTCAATCCACAAGGCCCTCGCGGGCCTCGACGACATCCGCCTGGAAGCCCTGACCATGGAGGGGATTTCAATCCACAAGGCCCTCGCGGGCCTCGACGAGGAGAGGATACCCTGAGATGGATGCGCTGGTCCATTTCAATCCACAAGGCCCTCGCGGGCCTCGACATAGCATTTTTTTGAGAATTACACAATAGCAATATTAATTTCAATCCACAAGGCCCTCGCGGGCCTCGACCCCATTTTGAAATTGGAAGTAGTACATTGTTAAATTTCAATCCACAAGGCCCTCGCGGGCCTCGACGGTAGGTCGTTGGCGTTTCCGCCAGGGCCTTGTTATTTCAATCCACAAGGCCCTCGCGGGCCTCGACAGCAAAACTATCCAACAATCCCTCCACATCCCCCTAACTTTTTATGCATTATGTCCCCCCCCTCCTTATTTCAACCTCCTCCATCCATTCACCCAGCCTATTTTCACGGCTTTTCCTCTGTTTTTCAGGTGCGAATCTCCCGGACATTTCATGTTAGCTTGGCATTCGCACCTGGTTTGATGGGATTCCGCCTCACAGAAATCACACTCTACTTATACACTACATAATCCTTCATTTCACGCATATATCCCGCATGCTGCAGTGCCTCTGCCGCCTCCGCCGGATACTCTTTCAAAACAAGCCTCTTTTGTTCCGGATATATAGCTCCCTGCTTGAACGCACGGACAAATTCCGCCATCACTTCCTTCTTATCATTGACATCGTAAATGCGCAATACCCTGCCCTGGCGTTCCATTACAGCTGCCAGATTTCCCGCTTTCAGGGCCACCGCTGTTCCGGCCACTGCCAGAAATCCACATTTCTCCGGAAATTCCAGGACTTTTCCCCACACCAGGGCCGGGTCTGTTCCGTTTAACCACACCACATGGTCATCCGGCTCCCTCAGTGCACCGGTCACGGCATCGTAATCCTCGCTGCGGACAAATTGGGCGCCCGACATCCCCTCCACAAAATATCCTCTGCGAATGCGGCCCGTATATTCCCAGACACGCAGAATTTCCAATGCCTGCGCCCAGCTCCAATCCCACTTCTTCCCATCTTCTCCGGTCAGGGCATAGGGAGAGTCTGACACAGCCTGTATGGACTTTTTAAAAGTCTCACGGCACAGAATCATATTTTCATCCAAAAACAGCTCCAGCCATTCCTCCGGCCCATACTTTTTTACTGGCCTTACTATGTCCCACCGCCCTGCCGACAGGGCCATGACCCTGGTATTCACGCGCTGTCTGACAGCAGCCTTCCTCACCTTGTCCTGGTTCTGCCATTGCCTTACAGGCACAAAACTGTCTGCACATACCAGACCCTTTTCAGCCAGACTTAACAGTACTTCCTGGGCGCTGCCTTCCTTCGGTATCTTTGTAAGGAATTTAAGGAAACTGGCTCCTCTGCGTTTTAACTCCCTGTACATGAGAAGCTCATCTCCTTTAAGCTCCCCCACCTTAGGTTCATCTTCCTTAAACGTATCTTCCTTAAACGCATCTTCCTTAAATACATCTCTCTTAATCACCGCTCCTTCAATCACATCTCCCTCAAATCCTGCTGCCTGCGCTCCGGCGTCTGCCTCCCAGTCAATGTCCTCATAGCTGCAAAAGCAAAGGGTTCCTTCCGGCGACATTCTCCAGAAATAATCCCCCTGTGCCAGCAGCCGGTCCAGATAGCTGCCTCCATAGCGCTCCACCCGCCTGGCAAAGTACACATTTTCCCAAAAGCGTACAGGGCATGGTTTTCTGCATCCTCTTTCCATGGCCTCCCTTAACTGTTCTTCTGACGTGGAAGGTACCACTGCCCTTGAGGCCATAAGCGCGGCATAATGGGAAGCCGGCTGTGTGACCGCGTGGCTTCGCAGGCTGCGTATATGGCCTTCCCTGGCTCTCTCATAGAGCTTTTCGTGATAATATACGCCCTGGTCCTCCACTGCATGTTTGCAGCGGCACAGTTTATCCAAAAGCTCCTCTGTCATTTTCTCAGACAGAAAATACCGTTCCCTTACATCCTCCGCAGTCTGACCGCCCCGATAGTAGAGCATCCGGCGGATAATATGCATTCCTGCCTCCTCATCCTGCTGCCGCAATGCCCTCATATATTCGTCCTCGTGTTCTGCCGCTATCCAGATTCCGGGCTCCACATAACAGGCCAGTCCCTGCCGAGCCAGGGTATCCAGCCATTCAGCCGGTATGTCCAGCTCCCCTGCCTCCAAATCCCCCTCCATCATGAGAAGGGAATGAAGCTCCTCCTCATTATCCGGCATTTTTTTCCGTGTCCATCCCCTGGACAGTTCCTCTGCTGTGGGCTTGAGCAGTGCCTTCTTCAAATCTTCCTGCACAGTCTGGCGGATTTTAGGTGTCACCGGTGAGTACTCATACATTTCTTCCGCCTCCGCCTGCCACTGGAAGGGCAGAGACATGGGAGAAGGGATATCCAGCCAGATTTCCCTGACTGTAATAAGGCCGGAACGGATCTTGGCCAGTATCTCTATCACTCCGCTGATATCCCACTGGTGTTCCAGACATTCCCGTTTCGTCTCACGAATCAGGGGATGATCCGGCTGGTCCATCAGAGAGCTTAACATTTCCGTGCTTTTAAGGCGCTGCATCCAAAGAGGCTGGCGCCCGCCCCGTTTCATGCCCATCATCAGGGCACGGGCTGCATTGTAGCGGAATGTCATGCCAAACAGAGGAGTATCAGGCAGGATTGCTTCCAGCACCGGTCGTACCTGGTCCGGGTTGATTTGGAACAAAAGCCCTTCCGGCAATTGCTCCCTGCCGTAAGGATACAGAAGGAATCCATCCTCCTCATCCACACTTCCCACATCCAATCCCATGGTGTTCCGTATCATATGACGCAGGACGAGGGACAGCGGGCCATTTACCCGTCTGCCAAACAAAGCATGGACCATGACCTGATGGCTCCCTGTACTGTCCTTAAAATGCTCCACCACTATGGTCCTGTCATCAGGCAGTCCTTCTGTGGCCTGAATCTGACGTTGTATAAAGCCGGACGCATTGGACGACGCGGACTCGTCTAACCCCAGTTTTCCCAGAGCTTTTTCCAGTTCTCCGTCACGGCAGGCCTTCTCCAGCTCTCCGAATATACGGCCAAAGGCAAGACTGGTCCGAAGATCCCTTCCTTTTGTCTCCCCCTTCCAGAATGGAAGTCTGGCGCCTTCAGCCGGGGCCTGGGTCACGATAACAGAGTCCTTATCCTGACGGACCACACGCCAGCCAAATGCCCCCAGCATGAAACGGTCCCCAATCCTGGATTCATAGACAAATTCTTCGTCCAGCTCTCCTAACTTCACCCCGTCCTCTGTTTTGGCTGCATACATCCCTTTATCGGGTATGGTCCCTCCTGCCGCCGTGGCCAGCATACGGCTGTAAACATCCCCGGCCACCCGTCCGTGTATCCGGTCGTACAAAATCCTTGGACGAGCCGGTATTTCCCGGCTGTGCTCGTAATCTCCTGCCAGCATGGCAAGGACATCCTCCACATCCTTCCTGGTCACCTGATAAAATGGGTAGGACCGCTCCAGGACTTCCATCACATCAGCTATGCTGTAGCTCTCTCCCGAAGCCATGGAAACCAAATGCTGGGCCAGCACATCCAGGCACATGCGCGGAGGATTGGCCCGTTCCACGCCTCCATGGCGGGCCACCTGTGCGGTCATGCCGCAATATACTGCCTCAGGCGCGGTCCTGGGATACATGTACATGACGCTGACCCGGCCCGGATTATGGCCGGCCCGGCCCAGCCGCTGCATGGTGCTGGAAATGGTACGAGGGCATCCGACCTGCAAAACCCGCTCCACGTCCCCCACGTCAATGCCCAATTCCATGGATGATGTGGCACATAACAGCCGCAGCCGTCCCTCTCTTAAATCCCGTTCCACTTCATCCCGCTGTTCCTTTGACAGACTTCCGTGGTGGACTCTGGCAAACCCGTCCCCGCCCAGCAGATTTACATAATATGCCAGTTTTTCCACATACCGTCTTCCCTCGGAAAATGCAATCACACTCTTACAGCTTAAGCACTGGCGGTACACTGCCATTCCCAGTTCTTCCCATACCGGGTCCTTCCGTCTTCCCACAGCAGGAGCCGTGCCAACGATCTGAATTTCCACCTGCTTATCCATGGATGGGGCACAGATGACGGCCGGTTCCGGGGACAGATAGGCGGCCGCAAGCTCCAACGGCTCAATGGTGGCGGACAGGCCAATTCTCTGAAGCCTGCGCCCGCAAAGTTTATCCAGTCTGGCCACTGACAGCATCAGATGCGCTCCCCTCTTGGTATCTATAAGGGCGTGAAGCTCGTCCAAAATGATCGCCCTTGCGGTCTTTAACACCTGGCGGCCGGATTTGGATGTAAGCATGAGATACAGGGATTCCGGCGTGATAATCAGTATATGAGGCGGATGCTTTACCATCCTCTGGCGCTCTTTCTGAGGCGTGTCCCCGGTACGGATGGCGGCCTGAATCTGCCCTATGGATTGTTTACCCGGTCCGCCTCCCGGCGTGCCCTCTCCAGGTTCTTCGGATTCCGGACGGAATCTGTTTTCCTCAAGAGCTTCCGCCTCGATCCCCTCCAAAGGTTTACGGAGATTTTCCCTGATATCCCCTGCCAGAGACTTAAGGGGAGACACATATATCACATACAGCTCCTCCTTAAGCTCCCCTCTCCCTGCCAGTCCGCCCAACTGGTCTATGAACACCAGGAAGGCTGAAAGGGTCTTTCCTGTACCGGTTGGAGCGCTGACCAGCACATGCCTTCCGTCAGCAATGGCAGGCCAAGCTTCCTTCTGTATTTTGGTGGGTTCTCCGAATGTTTTCCTAAACCATCTTTCAGTGGCAGGCAGGAATTGTTTTAGGGTATCCTCTTGCATAAGCTCCTCCATGCGGGCAGTTGTATGTCATTCCTGTTGTCTGGATTTTTTCCCGGAAATCTCCGGGTATTTATATTATTATATCATTGCACCGTTTTGGCTGTCTATGACTGACATTGCAGAACTGCTTTTTAAACCGTCTTTTCCGGTCTTTATTTGCGGCAGCCCAGACGTCGCAGGCACCCTTAACCCCAAACTTATTGTATACCATATTCATATCAATAGCTGGCAGAATCAGAGCTTGCCGGAATGATAATCTGATGACCCACCGGATGGACGGGCACGGGGATATCCTGTCCTTAGACCCGCCTCACTTGTTCAGCCATTTATCCCAACGGATTGTAAGGACATTTTTCCTTCAGGCACTGTTCGTTCCGGTCATACAATCCGCATACTGTCTTTTTGGGCCGTTCCATCCATATCCCGAATTTCTCTCCCACAAAATCCACCGCCTGCAATATGGCTGTGTAGGAATCCCGTTTACAGCATCTGGGGCCCCCTGTTTTAGCAATAGCCCCAAGGCTTCTGGAAGTCATCTCATTGCAAAGCCCCCACTCTTTTCCGCTTAAAGGTGATGCCCCGGTAATCAGGCTGATAAAGATGCCCGTACTCACGGCCGCCCCGCAGGTTCCCCACAAACCGCAGATACCTCCCGGCACCTGCGTTCCTCTGTTTCTCATCTCCTCCAGGGCAGCGTCCAAATCCAGTTCTCCCCCGGCATTTTTATAGGCGGCCAGGAGCACGGATCCCACCAGCACATGGTGTTCCGGTCCATGCATATAGATATAGGGGGACAGGATGATTTTCTTCATGATTGCCACCGGGTCCCTGCTGTCTGTATGCCTGCATATATCTTCAATGACACGCAGGCCCATCTGCTCATGGCAGCTGTCACAGATAAAATGACCGTTCACACATCTGGCATTACTCATAAACTTTTTGTGACAGTAGGTACATTCCATTTCAATCTGACTCTGAAGATATTCCAGCGGCGCTCCGCACACCAGACATCCTGTTTTTTGTTCTTCCATTGTCGTATCCTCCCATTAACCATTTATTTCTTATTCTCAAGACAATCTCATTCCAGTATACCATAATCCCTATCCCGGTTAATACTTATTTTTTCCGTTTTTGCATCCGCGTTTTTACATCCGCTTCCCGCTCTTTATCCACCCCGTCCCCCAAAAATCATCCGGCCGCCCGGACACACACATACATCCGGCCCTGCCGGTTTTCCCGCAAATTGAAAAAGAGCATAAACAGTCTGCTCCCGGAACCGGTTTACACTCTTTTTCCTCATCGTATCATATATTCTGTTAAGGTTTCCCTTATCATTCCTCTGCTTTCTACTCCCTGTTCAGGGCAGCGCCTGACCTGGCTGTGTTCACCAGGCGGGCGTACCGGCCGAGAAGGCCCTTTTCCCTTGGACGTGTGACTGCCTTCCATTCTCTGCGTCTGGCTTCCAGCTCCTCGTCGCTGACCTCCAGATGCAGATAATCCTCATACAAATCCACGGTTATCCTGTCCCCATCCCTTACCAGGGCAATAGGACCTCCATCCGCTGCCTCAGGGCACAGATAGCCAATGCTTAAGCCTCCGCTGGCCCCTGAGAAACGGCCGTCGGTGATAACCGCTGTGTTGGGAATGCCCTTGATGATTTCCGTAATCCGGTGCAGCTCCTTCATTCCCGGACCTCCCTTAGGTCCTTCATAGCGTACGATGACGGCGTCGCCTTCCTTTATCTCCTTTGCACGGAAAGCGGCATAACACTCATCCTCGCCCTCAAATACCCTGGCCGTGCCCTTAAAGCGGCGCACCTCCGTGGGAACTGCCGATGTCTTTACCAGGGCTCCCTGAGGCGCCAGATTGCCATAGAGCACCTGGATTCCGTCCGCCCTGGATACAGGCTCGTCCATAGACTTTATCACTTCCCTGTCTCCCTGAGGCGTACGCTCCAGAATCTGCCCCAGCGTTTCCCCTGTCACAGTCAGCACATCCTTGTTCATCACAGACTCCAGCTCTTTCATCACGGCCGGTATTCCGCCTGCGCAGTGCAGGTCTACCACGGTCCTGTTTCCGTTGGGTACAATGGAACACAGTACCGGCGTGGTGGTGGTAATCTTTGAAAAATCATCCCAGTCCAGGGAAATCCCCAGCTCTGCCGCCAGCGCCGGAAGATGAATCAGAGCATTCAGGGACCCTCCGATAGCGGAAAGAAGGATGATGGTATTCTTAAGCGCCTCCCGCGTCATAATCTGGCTGGGACGAATCTGCATTTCAACCATCTTCATCACGGCACGCCCTGATTCCCTTGCGCTGAAACGGCGCATGCTGGTGCTGGAAGGAATCAGGCTTCCTCCCGGCAGCATCATTCCCAGGGACTCACAGAGGGCGCCCATGGTATTGGCTGTCCCCAGGAAGGGGCAGATTCCGGGCCCTGTGTAATACTTAAGCGTCCCCTCAATCAGCTGACGCTCTGTTATCTCGCCCCGCAGGAACTGCTGGCGCAGCTCCTTTGACTCATTGGGCTTTATCTGGGCATAGCAGGGACCGGCTGTGACAATGACTGACGGCAGGTCAATCCGTGCCGCCGCGTTCAGCATTCCCGGCACAATTTTATCACAGGAGCCCATGTACACCACTCCGTCAAACACGCCCTCTCCCACCACCATGGCCTCGATGGAATCCGTGATAATTTCCCTGTGGGGCAGGCAGTAACGCATACCGGAATGCCCCTGGGCAATGCCGTCACACATGGCTACCGTGTTGAACTCAATGGGCTCGCCGCCGGCTTCCAGTATTCCCTTCTTTACCTCCTCAGCCAGCTGTTTTAAAGGCTCGTGCCCGGGACATATCTCATTCCAGCTGTTGGCAATGGCAATGAGAGGCTTGTGGTCCAGGGAGTCAATAGAAACACCTGCCGATGCCAGATGGGCCTTGGATATGGCTTTCTGGAACGGCTCCAATTTATCAATTGCCCGCAACATCGTTTCCTCCTGCTAAAACTGCTTTCTTCTTGTTATAACGATTCATGAACACCCATACGGCTGCCATAACAGCAATCAGTACCGGTACAAAGATGTACGGCCTCTTGATGAATGCCTCATACACCAGAAAGCTAACCGTAAGGCTGGTGGCCGCAAAGGATGTAATCATTCCCTCTCCCAGGTCCAGTCCCACGGAAGTGGCCAGCTGGGTCAGAACCGGCGCTGTGGCCGTACCTGCCAGCAGAATGGCTCCTGTGCATACCAGGCCCATGATGATGTTCTTAAACAGGTTTCCTCTGGTGATTGCAACCACCAGGGCCACACGGAAGGTCACAACTGCCAGATCCGCAAAGGGAAGCACGCGGTTTCCCGGAAGAACGGCAGCCATTAGGATAGTCAACGGAATGACTATCAGGGATGTGGTGATGACATCAGGATTTCCCACTACAACCGCCGCATCCAGACCAATGAGGAATTTCCTGCCCTTAAACTTCTCCTGGGTAAACTTTTTGGCAGCCTCTGAGATTGGCATGAGTCCTTCCATGAAAAGAGAGGTCATCTTTGGAATCAATACCATAACAGCCGCCATGTTCACGCCCAGCGCCATGATATCAGCCACTGAGTATTTGGCCAGAACACCTATAATGCAGCCAAGTACCAGACCCATGATGGTGGGTTCGCCAAAAAATCCCAGGTATTTCTTAGCATCCTTGATTTCAAAATTAATCTTGTTAATTCCAGGTATCTTATCCAGAAGCCAGTTAAGGGGCGCTGCGATAATGATGGAGGAAAGGGCCGACATGGTTGGAAGGGATACGCCGGGAATGCCGAAGTAATCCTCTACCAAAGGCGCGGTCCAGTCTGACAGCTTGAATGTGATGATGGCCATGATAACCGTTGCGCCGATACCCATTGCCACATTTTTAGTCACAAAATAAACCATGATTCCAACGATTGCCATGTGATGATAATTCCAGATATCCACATCCAGAGTATCAGTGGCCTTCAGTACCAGCATGACAATGTTAGTTGCCAGGATACAAAATATAAGGATGGCGATAATGGGCGATGACCATGTAACTGCTGCGATGGCACCCCAGCCCACATCCAGAATATCCAGCTTAATGCCGAAATTCTGCACCATGGCCTGGGCGGCAGGTCCCAGATTGCTCTTCATCATGTTGATGACCAGATTGATACCCGCAAAGCCAATGCCGATGGTAAGACCGCTTCTGAATGCCTTTGATAATTTCACGCGGAAAATAAGCCCTATGATGGTTATGATGATTGGAAGCATGACCACTGCGCCTGCGTCCAGAATCGTATTGAAAATATTATAAAGTATCTGCATATGATTAATCTCCCCTAAGATTTCATTTGTCTTTCATAGCCAATGGCTGTCTGCCTAAACCCCTTTTTACTTCAGATAGGACAGAAGCTCATTCAGCGTCGCGTCCTCGTTAATTCCTGTCAGCAGGGAAATGGCGCCTACCACCGGAATATTCACATTGCCGCCCGTGAACTTTCCCGTCGTAACCAGCAAATCAAAATCATCTGCCTTGGATTCCACCTCCAGAAGCTTGCACTGGGTTACTGATACCGGGATTCCATTGTCCTCACATTTCTCCCTGATCTTGGTTGCCACTACGGTTGATGTTGCGATTCCATTTCCACATGCCACTAATATACGCTTCATTTTTATATTCTCCTTTGGATAATCTTATTTTTAGTTCCCATCTTCCAGCAGGTACTGCTTGATGATTTTATGGATGATGTCAGGCTGTCCCGCCTCCACTATGTGTTTTACATCCTCCTGGTTCTGAATCAGCTTCACGATTCTCTGAAGCATTTCAATATGTCCGTGGGCCTCTGTGAGGGCCAGCATGATGACCAGGCTTACCGGTACGTCATTGTCAGGCTCATCCATAGCCCTGAATGGAGCCGGTGTCTTAAGCACGGCCACACAGATGGCCGCCTCATTGACATGGCAGATATCCGCATGGGGAATGGCCACATTGATTCCCCCGGTCTTAAGTCCTGTGGGGAAGGACTGCTCCCGCTCCAGGATGGCCTGCTTATATGTATCCTTTACAATGCCCTTTTCACAAAGATAATCTGTCATGGCGGACAAAACCTCCCGGTCCGTCATTGGTTTGTCAAATTTCAGAATCAATGATTCATTAAACGCAATGCCGCTCATGATTCTTTTTCCTCCATACTCTTCATTTTCTCTTCCATGGCTGCTATGGAACCGCGGATTCCCTCTTCGTTCTCATTCAGTATATCCTCTTTCAGGAAAATACCCGAACCGATTCCCGCAAATGATGCCCCTGCCGCAAAGTACTCCTGCACATTTGAGGTGCCGATGCCCCCCACGACCATCAGAGGCATTTTCCCCAGAGGCGCCTGGATGTCTGACACATATCCGCTTCCCAGCCTGCCTGCCGGGAATATCTTCACGATATCCGCCCCGTCCAAGAAGCTCTGTCTGATTTCCGAAGGTGAAAAAGCACCCGGCACAGAAACCACGCCGCGCTCCCGGCACAGGTCCAATATACGCCTCTCAAATACCGTGGGAGACAACAAAAAGGCTGCACCTGCCTCAATGGCCTCCACGGCTTCTTCATAGGTAAGGACCGTGCCGGCTCCCACCATGATTTGTCCTCCAAATTCCTGGCTGATTTTCCGTATGGATTCCAGGGCTCCCGGAGTATTCATGGTAATTTCAACGGAGCCTAAGCAGGTCCCCACCAGGTTCCTGACAACCGTGCGGGTCTGTGAATAGGTATAGCCTCTTAAGATTACTGTCACTTTCGGAAATTTCTCTATATTCATCATTCTCGCTCCTTTCTGACAATATATAAAGCAAGAATGATGCCAACTAATTGACTGATTTTGTATTTTTACATAACAGATTCCATATTTCTTCCCGTGTCCGGCTGGCACGGATGGCAGAAACCATAGATTCATCAGAAATAATCTGATACAGCTGTTCAAAATATTTTCTGGAATCTTCCTGAATCCCCAGTATAAAAATAACATCCACAGTGTTGACCCCATCCCACAAAACAGGTTTGTCTAATTTTGTAACGGAAATGACTGGTTTTGTAACCAATCCGGGGTCGCCGTGGGGAATGGCAATACCCTGGCTGAGCCGGGTGGTCATCATTCCCTCCCGTTTATAGACGCTGAGAAGGAATTCCTGCCGGACCAATCCTTCCTCTTCCATATGTCCCACTGCCTCATCTATAATTTGGTCCTTGAACTCCGCCTCTGTCCTTATATAAATATGGTCCGGGGAGATAACCTCTGACAGCTGGTTTTCCTCGAACATGGCGCTCCGCTTTAATATGCCGCGAAGCTCCCCGATGCCCTCCGGGCTGTAGATCCGGCTTACAGATATAAACGGATAGGTGCCTGACTCCGGATTAATGGTACCCACAATGGCCAGTATCTCATACTCCTTTTCCGTGTTGGCAATGATGCGTTCAATGCTGGAATCCTCAATATATCCCCTGGTCACTATAACCGTCCCGGACAGGTTGCTCTTCAGGCGCTCCGTCAGATGCTCCTTCAATTTCACGGCAGCCCCCTGGCCTGTGATGCACAGGCACAGAATCGCCTTTTTCCTGGCTTCCGCCTGTTCCCTGGTTCCGGTAAGCTTTATCTTGTCCAGCTCATCCGCAATCTCGTTCAGGGATTCGTCTGTCCACATGGTCTTGCGCACTGCTTCCACCACCATCATGGTGTCTGTGCGTGACAGCACGCGGACCCGCATACCTGTCTCCTCCCGAATCTTCTGGCCCACATTCAGGAGAGACCCCATGTCCGCCAGCACGATGCAGCCTTTTCCCTGGTTTACGCGCCTGGCCATATCCACTGTCTTTTCCGCCATCTGGGCCGGCGTATCCCACAGGTTCATATCCACACCAACGGCGTGTTCCGTTCCCATGATGGCATTGGCAACCTGGGCCATTGCGCTGGCCACCGGACCGTGGGATACCACCAGCACCGCAATCCTCCCCTCCTGGGCCATATCCTTTTTTCTGAATTTCCTAAAGTACATGGCCAGGAATGCCTTTTCCTCCTCCGGCAGAGTGAGATAATACTTTTTTTGTATTTCATCCACGGCATAGCAGGCGGCCTCATAATCTTCGTAGGACTGCTGACGAATATTTTCCATGCCGGGGTAAACCATACGCCCATGACTGCGCATCCTCTCCATGGCCATGTTCAGATGAATAGCCAGAGGAAACACCACCTGTTCCTCCAGCCCCGGAAGCCGTTTCCTGGCCAGATCACAGATATCCCTTGTCATGCTCAGGATGTCGTCCCCCACGATGGAAGCAATCTCGTCCTCCCGGATGCCCGACTTCTGGAATTCATGGATATGGCGCTGGAATCTGGACTCTATCTCGTCGGTGAGCTGGACTTCGATGTCCCGTTCCCTCAGGCCGTCTCTCAGCAGCTGGTCATACTTTTCCTCCAGGGATTCATATATGTTAAAGCCCTCCAGAAAGGTTTCCGCTCCGGATTTCCCGGCATCCTCCCCGGAATCATCGGGAAATACATAACAGTCGTCCGGGCACAGCTCCTTTATCTCCTTGGTAATCCGGTCAGGTACATACCCCTTCCTCAGGTTCTCAGTCAGGCTCGGGAAGGACACGGTGATACGCCCGTCCTTTCTGGCCCGCCCTTCCAAAAACGCTTTGGCGCAGCACACCTGGATATCTGATTTAAGCTGTCCCACATTGCCGGGGCAATCCCCGCCCAGCAGGCACCACAGCGCCTGCTGTCTTATTTTTATCTGTTTCCCCAGACGCCTGGATTCCCTCTGAAAAAAACGCAGAATAAACTGCAGCTTCTCTCCCGCCGGCCGGTCCTTTAAGGAAGGAATTTCTATGACCATGGGAATTCTGCGCCTGAAGGTCAGAAGCAGGGAGCTCTGAGGATTTTCCGTGGTCGCGGCAATAACCATCACATGGCTCTCCCGCTGGGTATCCACTTCCCCCAGGCGTCTGAACCTTCCCTTGTCCATCAGGTAGAAAAGGATCTCCTGGCCCTCCGGCAAAAGCCTGTGCACCTCGTCCAGAAACAGGATTCCCCCATTGCACAGCTCCACCACTCCCTTTTTATTGTCAGCGGCGCCGGTGAATGCCCCCTTGCTGTATCCGAAGAGCTGGGCCAGCAGAAGCTGGGGATTATCCGCATAATCCGCGCAGTTAAACTCAAAATAGGGAGCGTCCTTTCCAAAATTTTCCGAACCGCAGGCATACTCATGCATGAGTTCAGCCAGAAAGCTCTTTCCCACGCCCGAAGGTCCGTATATAAGGCAGTGCAGCCCCCTGGGAGGATACAATACGGCTGCCTGGGCACGGGTAATCTGAGTTTTCATGCTTCCGTCAAACCCCACAAAAGCGCTGAACACATTTGCCCTGTCATCCTCGGCCCCGGATTCTGTATGTTCCGCATATTCCGCATGTTTCGCATATACCGGTGCCGGGCTGGCGTTTTCCTTCTCCCGGCAGGCGACGGAAGGGGTCCATAACTCCAATAGCTCTTCCCGCAGCTTGCCCGCGGCATATTTTCCTATCCTGTAGCCGGCATCCTCCAGCATTCTGGTAAGCCCTCTGTCAGACAAGTCCGGACTTTCTGTCAGAATCCTCTTCATGTCCTCAAATATGACCGGCTTCCTCCTCTTCCTGGAATCAGGTATATGGTGCTTCCGGCGCACCGTGGTCACATCCTCCCTGAACACCTGCAGGCGGGACGCTATCTCCTCGTCTGTCAGGGGATTCTTACTGTCCTCATCTTTTATGATTTGCAATATCTGTTCTTCCATGCGCGCACTCTCCCATACAATCATACGACCTATGCCAATGTTTATTATCATACCATCTTTTCATATGATTTACCACATGGCAATCCAACCGGTACAACAGCCATACATCCCCATCCGTTCCTGCAATACAGCGCCCTCTACTGGAAGCCGCTTACACAGTGCCGGGCCAGACATTCCTCCAAAAATTCCACACAGTACCGCTCCAGATGCACCAGCCCTTCCTTTTCTATGGGAAAATGGCCGGCTCCCTTTAACAGCTTCATATCCTTACTGCAATTCAACCGGTCAAAAACAGCCTGCTGAGACTGGTATCCGTCCATCTGTCATTTTCCGGTTGACCACCGTTCCATAGTACTCCGTCATCCCGCAGAGGAGAAGGTCCGGGCATATTACCTCGTATCCCCGCTTCATGAAAGGCACTGCTATGAACGACAGAAGCCCTCCGTTACATCCCCTCCCCCACGCCGTGAAACAGTATGATTCGCGTCTTTGGTTCCTTTACCCTGTAGTGGTCTATATGTATGCCAAACCTGCCAATACCCACAAAATATTCATCCGGCAGACAGGACTCTGTCAGGCGGCTTTTCTCCGGCAGGTATTCCTGCACTTTCTTCCAAGATGAGGTATTGCTGCAACGCAAAAAGACATAGCCTGCAATCTTGTGTAAGATGCAGGTTATGCCCTAAATCTGCCGGTGCATAATCCTATTTTATTATGGTTGCAATCCTGGTTTCCGTCGCCGTCAGCGTCGTCCATCCTTATTCCAAGCTCCTTTTGCCAATCCTTGATACACTGTATTAAAACAGCCGTATTAAAAAATAGTCTGAATGCAGACACCTCTGCATTATGCAGCATTATACGAAATGGGCAATGGATTGTCAATGTTACACACAGAATCTTAACAAAATTTTAATTCCATTTTTAATTTCCATTCTGATGTCCGCCATTTTCCATGCCTAAAACCACTTTTTCCTCTTAAAGAACCATATTTCCAATGCCACAATCAGCAGGCATACAATGCAGACCACCGCGTAGCCATAGGGGAATTTAAGCTCCGGCATGCTGACAAAATTCATGCCGTACCAGCCCGCAATCAGGGAAAGAGGCATGAATACCGTTGTCACGATGGTCAGGAACTTCATGATTTCATTCTGGCGTATGTCCACCTGGGTCTGGTGCATTTCCCGCAGCTGCATGGAATACTCCTTCATCATCTGCACCGTAGAATAGAGGCGTCCCGCCTTGTCGGAAAACAGGCCGAAAAGCAGGCTGTCCCTCTCATTCCCCCTCTCTGCCGCATCCTGCTGGAGTGTCTCCCCCATGTCGGAGAGCTGTTCGTAGTAAGCACTCAATGCGGACAAAGCCTTTCTGGCTGCCAGGATTCTCACGTCAAATTCTTCTGTCTCCCTCTTAAGCAGCCCTTCCTCCAGACGGGTCAGGCTGTCGTCATACTGCTGGAGAAAAATCACATCCTCCTTCAGCAGATATTCCATCACATCAAAGAGCTGCAGGGAAGGGGATGATACATCCGTCATCTGGTAATCCTGCATTTCGTCCAGAAGCCTTCTTACATAGCCGCTGTCATCCATAAAAATCAGCTGTTCCCTGGTAAGGCAGTAGCCAAAAACCTGCTTATCCCCGGAGGGGTCCTCCTTGGACGGAATGGCAAAGGTGCCTGCCACTGTTCCCCGCAGCACATCCGCCTTGCAGAACCGGATATGGTCCGGACCGCTGCCGGAAAATGTTCTCCTGTAAATATCCGGCCAGGACTTCCGGAATTCTTCCATGGAAAGGATTTCAACCGAATGGGACTGTCCGGCCCCTGCCCCGGCATCCCCATCCCCCTTCCTGTGTTCGCTCCAATGGTATTTCATATGGTATCTCCCATGCTTTTTTATGTCATTGTAACACGGAACAGCTAAGACGTCAAAAGGTCAGGCGCCTGCTTAAGGCTGCCCGGCCATCTGATTCAGAAAGGCAGGAAACAACTGTTTTCCCTACAGATAATGAGGCGTCTTTGGTGTCAGCACCTCACGGCCGTCCTCCGTTATCAGCACCATATCCTCAATATTAAATCCGTTGACTCCCCGAATATAACAGGGCACCTCCATGGCCAGGACCATGCCCGGCTCCAGAAGCCGGTTTGTGGAGGCGTTGATATATGGTTCCTCTGCCGTGGCAGGCCCCAGGCTGATGCTGTGGCCGCAGTGGCACCTTCTGTAGCTAGGAAGCAGGACGGGTGGTATAACCGAATATGCCCTGCCTGTTCCTCTCCTCCATGGCGTCCATGATGGGCTGCGCCGTCTTCAGGTCCATATCCGCAATCCACATGGGAATCAGGCCGTCCCTGCCGAATTTCCTGGCGCACTCATCGTATTTTGCAGAGAAATTACGGCTGCGGTCCACAGGTTCATCAAAATTATATATGGTATTAGGCAAGAGATTATACACGCAGAACAGGCATGTCTGAAATAAATGCCCTTTATGTATTAAAAAAGTATCAGGGCAGCGGTATTATATGTCTTTAAGGGCAACAGCCCTGCAATTGGTTTTTACGAACATATGGGATTCAGGCTTACCGGTCAAACCTTTACGCGGCAGACCGGATTTGGGCATATTATTGAGCTTGAGATGGTGCGGAAAGAGCATACGGGCCGATGATACGCCTGCGCCAGCGGTTCTGACAGGGCGGACAAAAAACAAACATTGGGAGACAATAAACAAACACCGGGAAATGACGGCCCTGTCTCAGAGCCTCCCGGTGTTTGTTCATATGATTTACTCTCATACAGGACTTTCACGCTCTGGTTCCATGCTCTGGTTCATTGAATTCAGCTGCTTTCTGTATCTTCATCCTCTGTCACCATAAGCTTTCCCCTGAGACTGGAAGCCATTTTTAGGGCAGAAAGTTTTGCCTGATAGATGGCTATGGCCTTATCCGCATTTTTCCGGTTCATCGTAAATCCATATTCCTTTCCATCCACCATGACACACACCGGCTCCTGACTGGTGCCGCGCCCCACTCTCTGTACCCGGAACCAGACCTTTTTAATGTCCAAGTTCGCCAGAAGCACCGGCTTACCTAGGTCATTGTCATTATGACAGTGCTGAAATCCATGTCCCTCCAGGGCTGCAGGGCCGAGTCCTTTCGTTTCCTCCTAAAGCCCTTTACAGAAGAACAGATTCATACTGTGCTCAAATCCTGTCTCTCCAAATTAAGGCGCACCTTCTCCTACATCAGGGTAATTCGTAACTCTCAATGGGAATTAATCCGTTCAGACCGGATTATGTATATATACTCCAAACTGCGCAGGCGGCATATTGTCTGTGCCGGCAATGAAACCATCAGCACATGGCAGAGCCGGGATGAACTGATAGACAATGCGCCGCCGGGAAAATTTGCATTTTCCCACAAAAGCTATATTGTAAACCTGGATATGGCTGCCTCAGTCAGGAACAACGAAATCATCCTTACGGACGGCACGACCCTTCCCTTAAGCACACATTATAAAGATACCTTCATGAAAGCACTACTGATGAATGCAGCAGACTGAAAGGTGATATGAATATGTTTAACAATCTGCTGGCTTTAATCAAATGTATTCTGGATTTCATACTGTTTTTCTGGTTCTCCATGCTGTTTTTTGACCGGAGATGGGAAAACCGCAATTTTCCCGCTTTTACAGTACTGATTATACTTGCCCTGCTTCTAAATGCCGTCAATTTGCTGCATATGCCTTTATTAAATATCCTTGTGACCTTTTCCTCCGCGCTGATAATCAATTTTCCGCTCTATACAGGCCCTGTAAAACAGCGTATCGTCTGTATGGCCGCCCAGGTTTTGCTGCCTGTGGTATGCGAGTTCATTCCCAGCTTTGCCTATTCCATGATTCATCATACCCGCATAACAGCTGCGGGCAGCGAAACCATCAGGAACGCAGGTCTCAATATCATAAGCACCTGTATACTCAGTGTAATCATACTGGGAATGCGCCATGTCATTATCCTCAGGGAACAAAAAGAAAATGACGGCATCATCATGCCTGAAAATCTGTCTATCCTGGCGGTGCCGCTGGTAAGCATCCTTACAGTATACCACATCTTTTCCTTTGAAGCGGCAAACCCCTCCGCCTCCCTGCAATCTTCCCTGCAAAACCTGATTCTATTTCTGGGAATCCTGTGTATGAACATTGTGGTCATCACAGGAGACAACCATTCCAGGAAGCATCATCAGCTTCAGAGGGAATATGACCGGCTGAACCGTCTGGAGCAGCTGAACCATGTAGTAATCCAGCAGCAGGACCAGTATATCCAGGAAATGAAAGGGGTTGCCCATGACTATACCAGGCGGCTGGAGGGAATCAAACAAATGATAGGCACAGGAGAAGCATATGTTTCAAATGATATCCGGCATTATGCAGATGAAATGCTCCGGCACATAGAAGAAAGTTGCCGCTTTGTCTTTACCGCCCCCACCCCCATCCATCCAAAAAAAATCAAAAAACTAAGGCCCTGAGAGCTATCCTGATCCTGACCCAGACCCAGCTCCGCCTCAATTCCTCCCAGATAAGGCTGGAAACCCACATTCAGTATGGCGACTTTTCATTTATCGCTTTTCCCGACCTGTACACCCTCTTTGAAAATCCCCTGGACAATGCCATTACCGCATGCAGCGGAATAGAGGGCGGATCGGCTTCCAGATGCATCCGCCTCAGGATTTTCAAAGAAAAGGACCTTATCTGGGTGGAAACACGACTTTACAACTTTTATAAATGCCAGCACTGTTGCCGAATTAACTGTTTTAAAGCTTTCATAACAACACTGGATTTTATGCTGG
>ENA-ORUV01000619-ORUV01000619.1-human-gut-metagenome-genome-assembly--contig:-NODE-619-length-23254-cov-2.92168_pt1 | contig 23254 bp, 22 predicted proteins | sample MGYA00242089_ERZ509229 | MGnify/ENA primary metagenome ERZ509229 (study PRJEB26280, sample SAMEA2338805) | human gut metagenome | biome: human gut; feature: human-associated habitat; material: faeces...
AGCATCTGCATCAGCATCCGCATCAGCATCGGAGTCTGCATCAGTATCGGCATCGGCATCCGCGTCTGCATCGGCGTCTGCATCCATATCAGCATCGGCGTCTGCGTCTGCGTCAGCGTCGGCATCAGCATCCGCATCAGCATCCGCATCAGCGTCAGCATCTGCATCAGCATCGGCGTCTGCATCAGCATCGGCATCACTATCAGCGTCTGCATCAGCGTCAGCATCTGCATCAGCATCCGCATCAGCATCCGCATCAGCGTCAGCATCTGCATCAGCATCCGCATCAGCATCGGAGTCTGCGTCTGCGTCAGCGTCGGCATCTGCATCCGCATCAGCATCTGCATCAGCGTCAGCATCTGCGTCGGCGTCGGCATCAGCATCGGCATCTGCATCAGCGTCAGCATCTGCGTCGGCGTCGGCATCAGCATCAGTGTCTGCATCCGCATCAGAATCTGAATCATCATCGTCTTCTGGAACAATTAAGTGATCATCATCTTCATCAACATATCCTGGTTTGTCTTCTTGAACGCTGCCACCTTCATAATAATTTCTTTCATTAACATCTCTGCCAATTTCAGAAACATCATCAGGTCTTACCGCATTTGCTCTTATTGTCAATGTTGAACCATCAGGTTTTGTCATTGAAGTTCTATCGTCATATACCCAGTAAGTTTTGCCTTCTTCGTTTCTGTCTTTACCCATATAGAAACGGTAACCGCCTGCATAGATGTTATCTGCTGTTAATGTTAAATCTTGTTTTCCGTCCTCTTTATTACCAGAAACCTTACCATTTTTAATAATCAGATGAGAGTCAGCCCAGTGATGAACACCATCAATAACTTCTTCATCAACTCTTGTATTCTGGTTAATATCAAGAACCTTAATATCAGCGCTTTCTGCAACAATATTTCCGTTTGAGCCATAATAATCAACCGGAGTATTCGGGGTCTGGCCTAAATTATTGATATACATTTCAGCGCCGCGCGTAACAACGTTAATCTTTTTGTTTGCATTAATTTCGTCAATATAAGTATTGCCTGAAAATTCTGCATTGATTGAGCCTTTCCTTGCAATCATAGTGCCGACATTGGTGTCGTAGGCATCATCCTTACCCTTAACGTTAATATCGCCGTTTTTGGTTAACATATTAACTGTATAATTAGAGTTTGGTGTATAAGTAAGATCACCGCCATCTGAAATATCATAGCCGTCGTTATTAAATTGTCCGGCTGTTTGGTTAAATGTAACTTTGTTATCCTTAGTACCGATGCTTCCGCTTGCAATCATCGAAATGCCTTTACCCTGAACATTTGCTTTTGAGCTATCTTTTGAAGCATTTATTATATTGTAAGGGGTCTGACCTTTTACAGTTGAATCTGCAAGAAGAATAGCTTTTCCATCAGCGTTGATATAATTTAACTTCATATCGGAATTCAAAGCAGCCAGATTAATTACAAGGTCATTTGCCTTATTCTGCTTAGTAGTTACTGCTGTATAAGTTCCGTCAACATTTGCGTTAATTGACTTAGTCAAATCTCTGGCATCAGCTCCGACTCCGGCAAAAGCTTCAGAATCGGTACCTATTGTACCGTCTGTTACATTAATATTTAAGTCGCCGCCATTTTTAGTTTGAATAAGAGTTTTTACAACGCCTTTGTTTAAAAGATTTCCATTTGTAATCTTAATATTAACATCTCCGTCTGATGAAATGTAGTTATCATTAGAAGTGTTATCACCAATTACGACATTAGAGTTCTGGTTGTTAATATCAACACCATGAGCTCTTACCAGCCCTTCAATGTTTATACCGCCGGTACCGGAATTATTCATTGTTAACTTATTAGTATTATTTTTAACAAGACCAGTACTTTTAATATTAAGCGCACCGTTGGTGTTGGTAATTGTTGAATCATATCCGTCGGAATAAACATTACCTTTAATAGTAATACCGCCTGCGCCTGTGTTATTGATTGTAAGTTTTCCGTTTTTATTGGAAACAGCATTATTTGTGTTTTCCTCAAACTGATCAATCAAAATACCGCCAGATGCAGAGTTATCAATAGTTAAGTTACCTTTATCCGCTTCAACCTGACCTGAAACAATCTCAATACCTTTAGTACCTTCATTTTTGAGGGTTGTATTGCCGTTTTTGGTTTTGATATAGTTGTTAACAACGATTCCGCCTGAGCCTTTGCTTGTAATATTAGTATCACCGTTAATATTATTTACCCAGCCTGAATCTGTAACTTTTATACCGCCGTCATTACTTGTAATATTCAGTTCACCATTTGCATTACGGATAGAGCCGCTGATTTTTACGCCGCCTTGTTTGCTTGTAATATTTGTTTCTCCTCTGGAGTTAACAGTACCGCTTTCAATTGAAACCCCTTTTGAGCCTTCGCTTGAAATATCAATATTCCCTGCTCCAAAGTTTTTAACAACACTGTTAGATGCAATTTTAACACCGCCATTACTGCCATATGATGTAATTTGTATATTACCATTTACATTCTGGAACTCATTTCCAACAATCATGGCATCAGTGTTAACGAGTTTTTGGAATAAGGCATCAGCCTGAGCATTTGAAGTAATCTGGTCACCATTTTTAACACCTGCCATTAAGTTTGCGCCGGAATTAATATTTACATCAGCTGCGGCAAGATGGATTGTATCTCTGGCAACAATTTTACCGTTTATTTCAATTGTTCCTGTGCCTTTGTCTGTCATAAGAGCATTAAATTCAGGGGTACCTTCTGCTGATAATATCGGAGCATTTGTATACATGTTACCTTTAAATTTTGTATACTGTTCCTGAGTAGGTGTCAAAACTGAAAGAGAACCAACATTTAATACTCCGCTGGCTCCTACAACAACACCATTAGGAGAGATGAATACCGCTTTACCGTCATAAAAATTGCCATCTCTCATAGTATTAACAATACCGTTAATATTTACTGTATTATCAACAAAGTTTACAAATTTTGAAACATTTTCCGAACCGTATTTAAAAATTAAGTTAGCAATATCACCTTCTGATAAGTTAAAGTTTTTATATTGTCTGTAGCCAATATTACCATTATGAGCAGAAGGAGCCAGGTCAAAAATTGTATTGCCGTTAGCACCTGTAGTTATGTTATCACCATGGACAGAACCGGCACCGGTAATATTGCTGGCAACTGCGGCCATCGGCACAAATGTTTGCTGGGCCATCATTGAAAGTGATAATAACGAAACCACTATTCTTCTTTTTTTAGAGGTGATGCGTGCCATATTAACTTCCTTTCAAATATTTTTTTGATTTGTTTCTTAATTCGGCTTAGTATTTCAATGCATTCTTTATTATTATTTTATCAGATATACTTTAAATATCCATCAACTTTGTCAATATTTTTAAATTACTTAACATATTTTAAAGCACAAAATACATTTCATAATTAAATAAAAAATCAAAAATAAAAATAATTGCTATTTTATTAACAAATATTACGCAATTATTAATTGCTTGATTTTTGGAAGAAAGCACAGCTTACAACATAATAAGAGGCATAAAATACTCCCATTAACAGACACATCTGAAATATAGCCGGAATATATATCATGTTATGTATAATTTCATACATTACACCCATCGGAATAAATGCGAAAAGCATGCTTAACAGTATTCTGTATGGATATAGAAGACCCAAATTTGGAAGTACTATTATTACGCTAAGGAAAAAATACAAAAAGTTTGCAGACATGGTTGCAATGCCAACGCCTTCTAAGCCGCATTTTGGAATCAATACAATATTCAATACTATTCCGACAATTCCAGAAAAGAATTTGATAATAAATTCAATATAAGTTTTATTGGCCAGATGATACTGGAGAGTTGTGTAATCAGTCAGTCCCATAAAAAATGTTCCAAAAGCAAAGTACGGTATAATACGATAAGCTTCATGAAACTTCGGATTTGCGAGCATGCTAACAAAATCAGAAGCATATAAAGACATTATAGTAATAATAGGCATTGAACTCAAAATATAATATCCTGTAAATCTTGAAATAATAGGTCTTACATCTATACGTGCTTCATACATCCTTATAATACGCGGGATTGCAGCAACAGTTATTATGGAAAAAATAGTTAACAATAAAGGTAATGTAACACCATAAGCCACACCTACATAACCTACATCTGTAAAACCGCTTATATTATTCATAATAAATTTATTACTCTGATTTATAATCCAAGCAGACAAAGAAGTAGCGGCAATAGGCATACCGTATGCAAAAATAGGCAGTAAAACTTTCCAGTGAAGTTTCGGCACTCTGAAATAGGCAAGGATTCTGCTTTGATACATCAACAAAATATCAATTAACGTTATTGATATACCCATTCCCAAAAGTAATGCAAGTGCGCCCATGTGGAATGCTTTTATAAAAAATACAGACAACCCGATTGTCAATATCTGGTTAAGAATGGTTGAAAATGTAAAAGCTATTGATTTAAGCTGGGCTCTTAAAAGCTGAAACAACAACGCTCGTATTGCAACAGGTATAATGAGGAATAATATAGCAATAAAATATTTTGCTTCAATATGAAAAAATGAATAAAAATTATTCCTGAATATGAATGCCAGCACAAACATTGCAGCAACATTTATAACAAGTATGGAAACAAGTACAGACAAATATCTGGGCAAATCCTGTGCGAGTTGGTGCTGTCTGAAAAATCTTAAACCGGAAAGCCCTACCCAGTCAGAAAAAATAATACACAGGAAGGACAAAAGAGCTATAGAAAGAGAATATAATCCATATTGTTCAGGAGGCAGAAGACTTGTATATACAGGTACAATTATAGCATTTCCGAGCATGCCGCAAATCTTTGACGGCGAATACTTCAGCATATCTTTAAAGATTGCAGTTAGCTGTATTCTTTCTTCTTCCGAGTTAGCTACGAATTCCATCATTAACCTTTTGAGATAATTCTACACTAAATTTTCAAATTAGTCATCCGGTTAACACACTATATTAAAAAATATTATTGATTATTATTGAATTACACCGAATAAATCATACTCATCAGCATTGTCAATCAATACATTTTCAATATCACCCGGAACAACAGGTCTGTCCGTTTTGCCGTAGACTAGTCCGTCAATCTCAGGAGCATCGTGCTGGGAACGCATAATTACTACACCGTCATCTGTAAAACCTTCGACAATACAAGGCAGGATTTTCCCGATATAAGTCTGGTTGATTTCATATGATATTTGCTGCTGCAAAGCCATCAATTCTTTATATCGCTTATGTTTCAACTTTTTAGGAACCTGGTGCTCCATAGAGTAAGATGTCGTATTTTTTTCGCGTGAGTATTCAAATACACCCATTCTATCAAAACGTGCACGTTTTACAAAATCATAAAGCTTTTGGAAACTTTCTTCAGTTTCTCCCGGATAACCGACAATAAATGCTGTTCTTATTGCAACACCCGGAATTTTATCTCTTAGTTTTTTTATTAAAACTTCATAGTCAAAAACTGGTCTTCTCATTGCTGTTAAGATTCCCGGATCATAATGTTGAAGCGGCAGGGCAATATATTTAACAACCTTATCAAGTTTTGCAATTGCATTAATAAGTTCATCATTGAGCTGAGATGGATAAGCGTACATAATTCTTATCCAGGAAATCCCTTCAACATTGTTCAATTCTTCAAGCAGTTTTGCCAGAGAAGTTTTGCCGTAAATATCAATTCCGTAGCTTGTTGTATCCTGCGCAATAAGTACAATTTCCGTAACACCCTTTGCAGCAAGTTCACGAGCTTCTTCTACAATATTTTCAATAGTTCTTGAATGATATGCTCCTCTCAACTGGGGAATTATACAGTACCCGCAATGGTAGTTGCAACCGTCCGCAACTTTAATATATGAACTTGCACCCATTGTTATCTGCTGTCTTTTTACACTTTCAGGGTATATATATTCAGGCTTTTCCGAGATTTTTGCTACATACTCATCCTTATTTTTATTAAGGACCTGCTCTACTATAGAAACAATATCTTTAAAATCAGATGTTCCGACCATAGCACAAACTTCAGGAATTGCTTCTTTCAACTCACTTTTATATTTCTGTGGAAGGCATCCTGTAACTATAACCTTTTTGCCATCATTAATCATTTGCAGAATAGACTGAACTGATTCTTGTTCAGCATCATGAATAAATGAACAGGTATTCACAATAACCAAATCGGCATTATTATCATCCAGCGTAACTTCATAACCTTTGTCTGCAAGAAGACCCAGCATAAGTTCGGAATCTACCAGATTTTTAGCACAGCCATGATTTATTAAAGCTATTTTTTTATTCATACATATACCTCTTTGACATAACTTTAGCATGAATATAGCTTTTTGTAATTAAGCTGTGAGGTAATAAAAACACACATATAATTCATAGGAACAATTTTAAAATTTTACTTTATCGCCTTTGGCATAATTTGTATAAACAAATTCATCCTTTCCAGACAATATATTTCTTAAACTTGCAGTTCCAACAAAACTCCAGCCTTCAACCTCAACTCTTTGTTTAGTTACTTGAAGCCCAAAAGCATCTCTGCCAAACTGATTTGGATTTTTAAGACCGTTTACATCCATACGAATTAAGGCACAGCGGGTGTTTTTCCATGTTATAGTTTGGTTTGTACCGTCAGGATTTTTTATAGGTCGTCCGTATTCATCAGTAGCAACATCTTCCTGCATTTTATAGCAATCCGGATTGTTGTATTGATAAACAGCAAGAACGGCTCCGCTGTTTAAAATAATTTTAGGATAGTTGACTGTATCTACTATAGTTTGACTGGAACCTGCATCAACCTTTGTTGTAGCATATTTTATATCATAATAATATCGTGCACATCCTCTGTCAGTTTTTGATTTACACAACTTAGCCCCGTTAAAATATTTAACAAACTTTTCTGCGGTTTCTATTGATGTATTATTAGGATCAAAAAGAACCGAATTGTCGCCTACGACACCATAATCAGTCTGAGCTCTTATTATAGCATTACTTACATCGGAATAGGTCTTTTTTATTCTGGAGATGAGTTCCTTATCCTGATTTTTTTGTATAAGCGTCGGCATTGTCATTGCAGCTACAACACCTATAATGCCCAGAGTTATTAAAACTTCGGACAAAGTAAATCCTTGTTTCATATTTTCCTCCATGTTATACCTATTCACTATTACATACATATTATACACTATATAATGAATTTATACAAGATATATTGTCATTTTTCATTAATCAATAGTATTATTTCTTAATGGAAAGAGAAATAAAGCTTGAAGCAGAAAATTTAGCATTACAGTTAAAATATCTCGCAGCACTGGAAGGACTAACAATTACGAAGGTAAAGGCTCTTGTTAACAAAAAATATAATAAAACTGACAGCAACAGAAATTTAAGCAACAAACTCAGAAATAAAACATTCAGAGTTTCGGAACTTGCAGAAATCATGGATATTTTGGGCTACGACATTTATCTCAAAAAAAAATCTTAACCAAACTTTTTCTTCATACCTAATTTTATAATCCTATTAACAATATCCTGCGGCAGTTTGGAAATTAATTCTGCACAAAAAGCATCAAACCCTATTGTATAAGATGATTTTGGTTTTTTAGATTCTGCAATTTCTTTGATAATACTAGCAACCCGTTCAACAGGAAGTCCATTTGTACTGTTTTTGCGGGCATTTGCCTCCATAAATTTCATCTCTTTTGCATATTCAGCATCATCTTCCAGCGCACTTTTATTTAGTTCAATAGATTTTTCCCACAGAGGAGTAGCGATTACCCCAGGCTTGACAGAAATAAATTTCGGCCCATTGTGCATCTCTAGACTCATTGAGTTAAAGAGTATATCAAGTGCCCTTTTTGAAGCACAATACGGTGCGACAAACGGAAAAATTCCAAAACTTGCCATTGAACTAATATTAATAACCTTGCCGTCAGCAAGAAGAGGTAAAAGATTCTGTGTAAATTCCAGATGGGAAAAGGTATTAACCTCAAACTGCCGTCTTAAACGGCTGGCTTCCATATGTTTCATTGCTCCTGCAATAACACATCCGGCACCGTTAATTAAAACATCAATTTTATCGGTTTTTTGCTTGATAAAATCAGCAGCTCCTTTAATTGTATAAGGTTTTTCCATATCAATAAAAAACGGGATTATGTTTTTCATAGAAGCAAGTTCCGCCTCATATTTAGGATTTCGGTAACCGGCAAAAACTAAACCTTCTTTTGAAAATTCCTCAAGAAGAGCTCTTCCTATACCGGAGGTTGCACCTGTTATTACATAAGTCTTCATAAGCTTTATCTATCCTTATGATTAGTCTGACATATAAGAACCAAACAACGGAAGATATAATGCCAACGCAAGAGTTAATACGATAGAACCGATTACAATCAACATTAACGGCTCAATCATCTTAGTCATTGTATCGATAATATCATCGAGCTTTTTATCAATATATCTTGTTGCTTGAAGTAACATTTCACCCAAACGACCGGACTGTTCACCTGTTGCAATCATAAATAAAATCATCTTTGGAACAGAACCTGTGGTTCTCAATGCTACAGACAGGTGCTGACCTTGTTGAACCATACCGGTTGATTTTTCAATCTTTTCTTTCAAAGTAAAGTTTGTAAGAGTTAAGTTAGAAAGATACAAGCATTCAACAATCGGAACACCGGCATCGTAAGCAACCTGCATAACGGCTACAAAGTTTGCAAAGTTTGAATACTGAATCAAATCTGATAAAAGCGGAACTTTTAGAGTAAATTCATCAATTTTACGTTTACTTGGCTCCCACTTAAATAAGAAAATGATAGATGCCGTAACCGAACCAAGAATAAACGGTACCAAATACCAGAATTTTTTCAGGAATAAACCTATGTCCATGAGGGTTTGTGTAATCCAAGGAAGCTCCTTGCCCATACCGTCAAACATATCTTTAAATACCGGGAATACAAACATTAACATGACAAGTACGATGATAACAGCAAGAACAATTACAAACATTGGATACATCAATGTACCAATAACTTTGCCGCGGATATTTGCCTGTTTTGTAAGCAATTCCAACAAACGTCCAAGAGTTTTTTCCAATTCACCGGAATCTTCACCGGCTTTACACAAACCTATATAAATTTGACCGAACTGGTTAGGATATTTGGCAATAGTATCAGCAAAAGTAGCACCTGCCATAATCTGGCGTCTTAGCTCTTTTGCAACAAGTCTGATTTTCAGTTTAGCTGCGTCATTTTCAATAAACATTAATGACTCAATCATAGGAATACCAGATTGTGCAAGAATTTGAAGGGTTGAAGTAAATTCCATCTTCTCGGAAAGCCCGAGGGTTTTCATCTGACCGCCTTTTACTGAAACAGCAGCCTCTTTTTTGTTGTCGCTTCCAAGCTTTTCTTCATAAACCTTTGTTGGTAAAAAGCCTAAATTTCTGACCTTCTCTCGCGCATCGCGTAAATCTTCGGCTTCAACTTTACCTTTTACAATATCTTTATTATTTTTTAGTGCTACGTAGTTATAAATTGCCATGCTTCACCTATTCATTAACAATACCGAGAACTCTGACAAATTCATCAATTGTCGTTTGTCCATTAAGAATGTGTCCCATACAGGATTGATGGAGAGTTCTCATACCGTTTCTTACGGCGGCTTCCTCAATCTCAATATCATGGGCGCCGTCTGCAACAAGTTTTTTGATTTCTTTGTTAATTGTCATGATTTCATAAACGCCAAGACGACCTACATACCCTGAAAAACCGCATTTATTACAGCCTTTTGCGCGGTAAATCGGAGTTTTCATTAGTCTTTGAATTTCTTCTTCATCCGCAGAAATCTTACTTGCTTCTTCATATGTAGGGTAATATTCTTCTTTACAGTCATCACAGAGCTTTCTAACAAGACGTTGCGCAATTACACCGGATAAAGTAGATGCGACAAGGTAATCCTTTGCACCCATTTCAATCATACGAGTAACTGTTGCTGCTGCAGAGTTGGTGTGAACAGTACTTAGTACAAGGTGACCTGTCAATGCAGCTGAAACTGCAATTTCAAGAGTTTCATAGTCACGAATTTCACCAACCAGAATAATATCAGGGTCCTGTCTTAATATCGCACGCATACAGGACGCAAATGTAATACCTGCTTTAGCGTTGATTTGAGATTGGTTAATCCCTTCCAGCTTAATTTCTATCGGGTCCTCAATTGTTGTAATGTTAACATCTTCATCATTCAAACTCTTTAGTACAGAGTATAAAGTTGTTGTTTTACCTGAACCGGTTGGACCTGAGGTAAGGATAATACCATTCGGACAGCTTACCATATTTTTAATTTTAACAATATCTTCCGGAGTACCGCCGACAAGTTTAATATTTTTATCATCAGCATTCAAACTCACAGCCGGTGCAAGTACACGAATACAAACCTTCTCTTTTCCTGCTACAGGCAGTGTGTTAATACGGAAGTCATAAGAACCGTTTTTGTACTTAATAGAAAAAGTACCATCCTGCGGTCTTCTATGTTCAGCAATATTCATCCTTGAAAGAACCTTAAAACGAGCAATAACTGATGTTTCAACCTTTGATGGTATATCAAGAACTTTGGACAACATACCATCTTTTCTGTAACGAACAATATAGCCGCTCAACCTTGGTTCAATGTGAATATCGGATACTTTTGTATCAATTGCTGTTGTAATAATCTGGTTAACAAACTTTGCAATTGAACCGCTTGAATCCTGAAGTTCGCTATCAACCATGTCTGCCAAAGAGGCTTCCACCTGAAAAGTTTCAGACTCTTCTTCAATCTGTTTGATTATTTGTTGAGTTTCTTTCTTGCTTTGGCTGAAGAAAGTATTTAAAGCATTCTCAAACTCATAATGAGTCATTAACAACTGCTTAGGATTCTGACCGGTTAAGTAAATAATTTCCTTTAGAACATCTGGCTTAACAGGAGTAACAACACCAAGCATTAATGTTTTGCCGTCGGAAGAAATAGGTATAATTCTATTATTTTTGATAAAGTCTTCCGGCAAAATATTAATATATTTTGACTGTGCTGCAAGCTGATCTGCGGTTACAACATCAAAACCAGTCTGAATATGCAGGATTTCTTTCAACTGATCCAGAGTAATAAACCCTAGTTTAAATAGCATTGAACCAATAGGGGTTTTATTACGTTTGCTTTCAGCCAATGCCTGCAGAAGCTGAACATCAGTAATATATCCTTTTTGAATTAAGAGTTCGCCAAGTTTTGCCTGGACAGATTCCTGTGCATGCACGCTGGCTCCCTGAGTGTTATCACTGCCTAAAAGTTCTGCTATTAACTGAGATAAATCATTACCGGGTACCTGAATGAATTTTATCTGATATGGAAAGTACTGACGTAATTTTCCGTTTATAGCATCTTTATCAGAGGAAGCATTGATTGCTACAAAAAGGAATTTATCTTTAACACTAATTGGAACAAATTTATATTGTTCCAACAGTGCTCTGTCAACCTTATTGAGTATCTGTTTATTGACACTATTTTTTAATCTGTTTAGTAATTCATTCATTATGATATTATTCTTTAGTTCTTATAAAGCATCTCTGTTAACAGTATTTTCATTTGAATCAGTCAAGATTTTCGGAGTAATCAGGATAACAAGTTCTGATTTTTCTCTTGTAGAAGTTGTACTTCTGAAGAAAGAACCAAGTCCCGGAATATCACCTAAGAACGGGATTTTATTAATTTTCTTAGATTCATACTCTCTCATCATACCGGCAACTACAAGGGTATCACCGTCTTTGATTCTGACATTTTTCAACTCAAGGTTTCTTCTCTGGAGCAAAGTAGCTTGAATATCCTGGATACCTTGTTTTGCAGCTTCTTCATCAGTACTGAGTGTTGAAATCTGCTCTTTAATAATTGCATAATCAGGTTTCAAATTCAGATATACATAACCATCAGGGCTGATGAAAGGTGTAACTTCAATTTTAATACCATCATCTTCGCCTATTTCATAATCTCTCTGGGTGGTAGCATTCAAAGAACCTTGTACAACCTGTGAAGTTACTGTTTTAACGTAATCAGAAGTCATATCTATTGTTGATTGCTGACCATTTGTTACAAGAATACGCGGGTTAGAAATAGTTCTTGCTTTGCCGTTCTGCAGCAAGTAGTTGATTGTATAAACTAATTTTGCAGAATCACCGCCGTAATGCTGTGTTGGTCCAGCTACGTAAATAGGATCAAACTTTGTATTGCCTTCAGCATCTGCATTTATACGGAAGTGTTTACTTGTAAAGCTCCATACGTTAGAGAAGTTTCTTGAACCATCTTCATTTAATTCTATGATTGAAAATTCAAGATAAGCCTGAGGCTGCTTTTTATCATTTTGTTCAATAAATTCTCTAATCATATCAACTTGCTGTTCAGAGCCGCCTATAATATTAACAGTACCAAGCTGTGTATAATAAGCAACAGACAAACCACCGAGTCCTACAGGAGCAACATCACCATCACCGCCTTCTTCTGCGGAAACAGAACAAGCCACTGTACCTTCTCCGAGTACAATATCGCTGTCACCGCCACTGTCAGCAGCAGCACCTGTCATAATACCTGCAGCACCGCCTGTGCTTCCGTCACCCTTAATACCGGAAGTCGGAAGAAGCATGTCACAAATCATTGTAGACATTTCTGCCGGAGTTGTATGGTTTACCCTGAATACAGTTGTTACAGGTTTTTTATCAAATTGATCTATGATTTTCTGCGCGATTTTTACATCGTTCTGAGAACCGAAAATCAGGATTTCGTTGGTCGAAGGGTTAGTTGTGGCAATCTCTTTTGTAGAAAGTCCAGGCTTTTTCATCCCATATATATTCTTGTTCAAGAAATCTGCAATAGCTTTGGCACTGACATATTTTACAGGGAGCACTGTCATTGCCTGTTTTGCTATGCTGGTATCATCATCGGTTTTTGTAATAATCAATGTATTATCTTCAAGAACATAACTTAAGTCCGAAGTTTCCAGCACCATATCAAAAGCTGAGTTCAGTGGAATATTAACTAAATCCATTGTAACTTTGCCGTCAATATCACCCTTAAATATAATATTTAATCCTGCTTTATCAGCAAACATACGCAATACCTGTTTTACATCAGAATCACGAAGGCTCAGGCTTATTGGAATGTTTCTTTTTGTAATATTAACTTCGCCTTTTAAATTAAGCACTGATGGAGCTGAGCCTCTTAAAATCGGCTTATCAGCTGTATAACCCTCAGGGCTGAATGCACTTGAAGCTGTTACTGTATTTGATAAAGCAAATACTAATAACATCATTGAAGTTGAAAGTTTTTTAATTGTATTTTTCATCGCTGCTCCTGCTTATTTTACATTTCATTTATTTTTTTGATTATTTGATGCTCCGCCAAATTTACTAGATAAATTTGAAACGGTATTGTAATTTATGGCACCTTCATCCACAACCTCGCCAACCCCGGCCTTATAAACATTAGGACCAAGTTGAACAGTAACAGTTGTAGGACTTATAGCCAAAACCTTGTATCCATTTATAACATCTCCGGACCTAACCAGATAATCGGTATCTTCAATATTCAAAATTGCTGACGGATTATATTTATCATACATAATGCCGGAAATCTTTGTTGCAATAACCCTCTGCGTATATTCATCCGCTTGCGGAGTAACAGGAGGTTCCATCAGATCAAAGTTCAAGCTCTCTTTAATCGCAAGAGCTCTGCCTTCTTTTGACGGAAGGAAAGGATTAGCTCTGCCAACACTTTCTAATGTAACATCCACCATTTTGTCAGAACCTGTTTCATCATCAACCACAGTAACAGAGGAATCTTCTCCAATAGCTCCAGGAGTTTCTCCAGGAACTTCCACCTGGGCATCCGAATTATCAAGCCCTGTGTCAGCATTGTTTCCGCAGCCTGTAGCATTAAACATCAGCACTACTAAAAACAGTGACAGAAAAAAGATGCTAAATTTTTCTTTTAATGGCAATCTTTTATTTTTTATCATATCCGTATTCTATTCCACTCTCTCTTATTTTTATGTGTACACCACCGATTACAATTAGATTATATATAAATATAACAAATTAAGTATCAATTATTTAGTGGATTTAATTCATAAACTCTTATAAATTTCCACAATAACTGTATTTTAATATTAGCATATTTAATTCAATATGGCAAAAACACTTCTTTTGTTAAGTTTTTTTAAAAAAACTACTGAAAATTATTAGTTATTGTATGAATATATTCCAAAATCTGTGAAAAATATTCCAAATCAGCATTACCATTCAAGACCAAATCAGCAGAATTTCTAAACGGTTTTACATATTTTTCACCGGCACTGGTTATATAATCCCAATGCTTTAACGCATTCTCTTCGCTCTGGTTGCGTTCCTTGCAGGCTCTATGTATAAATCTTTCTTTTCTTACAGAATTTTCAGCTTCAACATAAATTTTTACATCAAAAATATCTTTAACCTGCTCATACATTGTAGCAATACCTTCGACTACAATAATTTTTCTTGAAGTAACGTCCTGGGCATTTGGAACTGATACTCCGGTGCCATTAGGAAGATACATAGGAATTTTTACATCACTGCCGTTTGCCAGAATTTCCAAATCCCTCTTCAGCGTGTCAAGCTGAAAGCTTGAAGGAGCATCCACGTCATAACCATTATCTCTTAAATTATCAAATGAACCATATTGTTTTATTAATTTTGAAATATCATTAAAATAATTATCGGTACTCAATACAGAAACAGGCATAGAAAGTTGTTCGATAATCTTTTTCAATTCTTTGCAGATTGTAGACTTGCCTGATGCAGATTCTCCGGTAATCCCGATTAACAAGCGTTTATGAGGATTATTTATTAATCTTTTGGAAAAGTTTGAAATAAAATTCTCATTTACATTTATAAATATCGGGGCAGTACAACGTCTGTCATAAGCCAAAATTTGTCTGAACTTTGTTTGAAGATAAAATACCAGCAATTCTCGTCCGGTGCGTGAGTTAAAATCGGGTTTTAGTATCTTATCATTTGAATTTAATTCTTTATCAATCAATAATTGCATAATTCCTAAATTCCACTTTATAAAAAATAAAGTATGTTACAAATAATACACAAGAAAAAAAAAAATTGCTAGTCAATGTAAAAAAATAATAAAAATGTAACATTTTTAAATAAAAAACACACCTTTAAAAAAGGTGTGTTTTCAATATTTCAGGTTCAATATTAGAACATAAGACCTGCTTCACGTGCAGCATCAGCCAAAGCCTGAACGCGGCCATGGTATAAGAAGCCTCCGCGGTCAAATACTACACATTCAACTCCTGCTTTTTTAGCTTTTTCAGCTATAGCAGCACCTACCACTTTAGCAGCTTCTATATTGCCGCCATGAGGCAGTTTTTCTTTTAAGTCTTTATCAACAGATGATGCAGAAGCAATTGTTACTCTGTTTTCATCATCAATTAATTGAGCATAAATATGTTTTGTTGATCTGTAAACAGCCAGTCTAGGAAATTCCTTTGTTCCAGAAATTTTAACTCTGATTGACTGGTGTCTTTTTTGAACCTGTGGTTTTCTTACTTTTCTTTTAATCATTTTTTAATTTCTCCTTTTACCCGAACCTTCTTGATAACCACTACCAAGGGTTCATACGGGCGATTGCTACTTAAATAACGGCCGGTTATTATTTCTTACCAGCTTTACCTGCTTTACGTCTGATGTGTTCGCCTTCATATCTTACACCTTTTCCTTTGTAAACTTCAGGAGGACGTTTAGATCTGATATAAGCTGCAACATCACCAACTGTTTGCTTGTTAGCGCCTTTTACTGTAATTTTTGTATTAGCTTCTACAGTAATTGTAATTCCTTCCGGCGGTTCAACGATTACAGGATGAGAATAGCCTAAAGAAAGGTTAAGATTTTTACCTTCCATATTAGCACGGTAACCAACACCCTGAATTTCTAATTTCTTTTCAAAAGCGTGTTTTACGCCATGTACAGCGTTTGCAATTAAAGTTCTTGACAAACCGTGTAATGAACGTGCCTGTCTTGAATCATCAACTCTTGTTACGATAATGTGATTATCTTCAACTTTAACATTGATTTCAGGACGAACAGCAACTACTTCTGTACCGTTAGGGCCTGTTACAGTTACCTGATGTTCTTCTACTTTAACATCCACACCTTGTGGAATTTCGATAGGTAATTTACCAATACGTGACATTTCTTTTTCTCCTTGTGGTATATTTGTAAACTATTTCAGGTCTTTCTACCAATTTCACCTGCATAATTCATTTTATACCAAAAAAGATGATTGTCAAAGCAAAATTACGTTAAATTACGAATAATTAAGAACTATTTCCACTTAAACTTAGGTTTACCGTTTTCGTCAAAGCCATTCAGAGTAATATTTTGCTGAGTTTTGGCTCGTTCGGCAGCCTCGGCGGCACCAGTCCAATCACGGCCGATTAAGTTGTTATATACGTGCTCACCGGAGATTTGTGAAAAACCGTTTCCGGCAGCAAGCCATTCATAATCATCGCCTTTAACATTAACCATTGTAACGCCGGTTCGAGGATCTGTAAATGAACCATCAGTATTTTTGATATACCCAAGGCTTTCAAATTCAGAAGCCGAACCGAATATACCATTTAGGTTTTCAGACCAAACTTTTCCTGTGCACTTGCTTACATCAAAATCTTTTGAGGCAATCATATTTTCCAGCGGGGTTTTACTTGCAGAACACCCTTCTGTTGATGACGCATTACTAAGAATTTCGGCTTCGGTTTTAGACTTATCTTCGGCACTAATTCCATCTGTACCGGCTTCTGCTTTTTTCGCCAATTCAATCTCCTTATCAAGCCTATCACCTAACTCCTTAATAGAGGAAACTGAATCTTTTAAAGCTTCAACCTGATTTTCAACAGCTTCATATTGTGTTAAAATACCTTGCTGGGTTTGCAGTTCTGAATTAAGCCGTTGATAATTGGCGGTAGTATCGTCGTATGTTTGAAGTGAAGTATCGTATTGTTCCTGATTTTGTTCAACGCTATCCTGCATTTGCTCGCATTTTTCAGCTAAATCCTTGTATTTAGATTCACTTTGTTGAAGTTCTTTCAACACATTGGCTTTTGTTTCCTGAGCTTGAGTTAATGATTGTTCTGCCTGATTAAGTTTTTCTTCTGCAGTTTTCTGATATTGTTCTGCTTCTTTCAAACTTGTTTCAGCCTGCTGTTTTTCAGTTTTAGCCTTATCAACCGCTGCCTTTGCAGCTTGATATTGAGGATTTGGAGTTCCGTCCTCCAGAGTCTGAGGAGTATTTGCAAGTGTGGTTTCAGCTGATTGTAATGATTGTGTTGCTGAATTAACAGATGCCTGAGCTTTTGCTACAGAACTCTTCGCCGATGACACTTCATTTTGAGCAGAAGATTTATTTTTTTCTTCCGTCTTTACATTAGAACAAGCCTCATCATATTCGGAATTGACTGAACTTAACTGTTCATCCATTTTATCTCTGGCTTGAATTGACGAATTTAAATTGCTTTTATTTTGTTCAAGTGAAGTTTTTGCAGTTTCACTTTCATTTTTGGCACTATCTGCCTGAGTTTCCAAACGTGATACATTTGCCTCAGCAGTAGCTTTTTGATTTGATAATGCGTTAAAATTTGCCTGAGCTTGAGCCAATGCCTGATTAGCCTTTACAGATTCATTGGCGAGAGACGGTTTCAGATTTGAAAGCACAGATGAAGTACAAGCACCGTCAACATATGAACGAATAGTATCTAATACAGACGAATTAACACCTGTGCTAAAATTATTATTGAGGTTCTGTGCATAGCCGGAATACTGCCCTCCGGAAGAAACACTACTTGCCCCACCGCCGCTGGAAGCTGCTCCTGACAGTGATGAAGATTGATTTGATGTACTATTACTATTTGACTGATTAGAAACTCCAGTAGTTTTTGAATCACTGTTGCCTAAAATATTATTTAAAAGTCCCATAGCATCTGCAACAGCACTCATAGATGCTAATATATTAGAAGTCTGCGAAACTTGAGCTTGTTTAGCATTTTTCGCTTCGGTAATGATAGAAGTATTCCACTTATTATAAGAGGTTGTGACTTTATTCACAGAACTTTGTGAACGCGCACTCTTCATTTTTGCAATCATAGAATGCGTTGTCAAATTCCCAAATTTTACTTCTCTTGGTGGTGTCATTATCGCTCTCTTTCTATATATTTAAAAAGTTTTAAAACTTTAAAATTTCAGAAAGAAGACAATTCTGCACGCATGCTATGCTATGCTATGCTATGAGGCATTATCCCTTATATAAAGGCGATTTGCACCAACTTTACAATTCTTTACACTAGTTAATATTTCGTAATCTCAATAAAAAAGACCGGACAACTCCGGTCTTTATATTTATTATTATTAAACTAGTAAATGTAACAGAGAATTTCCCCGCCAACATTTTCTTTACGGGCTTTTCTATCTGTTAAAAGACCTTTACTTGTTGATACGATTGCAACACCCATACCGCCTAAAATTTTAGGTAAGTTTTGAGCTTTACAGTAAGTTCTCAAACCAGGTCTTGAAACTCTCTGTAATTTTGAAATTACCGGTTTATGTTTTTCGTCGTATTTCAATGTAATTTCTAACACTTTAAATTTGCCAACTTCTTTTACAGAATAATCAGCAATAAAACCTTCTTCTTTTAACAATTTTGCTAATTCAATTTTTAATTTAGAAGAAGGAACTTCAACTTTTTCGTGAGAAACGATGTTTGCGTTTCTTATTCTTGTAAGCATATCTGCTATAGGATCTGTATTCATTTTAATATTCCTTTTTTCTTATGCCGGAATAAACTTCCGGCGCTACTTACCAATTTTTGTCCGGTTCGGTCTTAGCCGCCTTGACGATTTTTAGCAGTTTAGCAAGGATATGTATGCCGTCAAATTATCGGGCAAATCTTATTATCTTGCTCGCTCGCGATTTACGGGTCTTCAAATCTGTTTGTCTTGCAGACACCAGCCTGCGCCCTCAGCTCGCTCGCGCTACCAGCTAGCTTTTGTAACACCAGGTAACAAACCTTGGTGAGCCATTTTTCTCAAACAAATTCTGCACAGACCGAAATCTCTGTGGAAACCATGTGGTCTGCCGCAGATGCTGCATCTGTTGTGCAATCTTACTACAGGGTATTTACCTTTTGCAGCAAGTGCTTCACGTCTGAGTTCTTTGTTTATCATCGCTTTCTTAGCCATGAATTTCTCCTTTGTTAGTTAGTTTATCTATATAATTGCTTGGATAATTATATCCTACTATTTGTTCATCCCTTTGAAAGGCATACCCATTAATCTTAACAATTCTCTTGCTTCATCATCAGTTTCTGCTGTTGTGATGATAGAGATGTTCATACCTTTTACGAGATCAACTTCTTCATATGTAATTTCAGGGAACAATGCCTGTTCTTTCAAACCTAAAGTATAATTACCGCGGCCGTCAAATGATTTTGCACTGATACCTCTGAAGTCACGAATACGAGGGAATACTACGCAGATTAATTTTTGTAAGAAATCATACATTCTTTCGCCTCTGAGTGTTGCCATAGCACCAACCGGCATACCTTCTCTTAATTTATATGTAGCGATTGATTTTTTAGCTTTGGTAATAACACATTTTTGACCTGCAATTTTAGTTAATTGAGCTTCAATAGCTTCAGCAATTTTAGAGTTGTGAGAAGCTTCGCCGACACCCATATTCAAAACTATCTTGTGAAGTTTTGGAATCTGCATATCATTTTTATAGCCGAATTTTTCTTTCATTGCAGCTTTTACTTCTTTATCGTATTTTGCTTTTAAACTTTCTGTTTTTGTCATTTTCGTATTTCCTTAATTCTACGACATTCAATATTATATTATCAAAAATATTAAACGTCTAATTGTTCACCACATTTTTTACAAACACGAACTTTTTTGCCGTCAACGACATCGTGTTTGATCCTTGTCGGTTTTTCGCAAGCCGGACATACAATCATAACTTTTGAAGCATCAAGAGGAGCTTCCAGTTTGATTAAACCGCCCTGAATACCAGCCATTGGCTGAGGCTTTTGAGCTTTAGTAACCATGTTAGCGCCTTCTACAACCACTTTTGATTCTGAAGGATTAACTTTTTTTACGTTACCGATTTTTCCTTTGTCTTTGCCTGCAATAACGATAACTCTGTCACCATTTTTTACATGCAAGCTTTTTTTATCTTTATCTGTCATTTAAATTTTTCTCCATTATTTTTGTAATTTTGAAACAAAATTCGACCTTTTAATTTTGTTTCTGGTTTCTTTATTCCGAACCTGAATTATTGCTTCACACTTCGCTGTTGCTCATTTTGTTTTTATTCGCTCGCTCTGTGCTTTTTCGCAGTTTGGCTTGCTTCGCTCGCCATTCCACACGCAAAATTCAACTAGATAACTTCCGGAGCAAGAGAAACTATTTTCATATAGCCTTTATCTCTGAGTTCACGGGCAACTGGTCCGAACACACGTGTTCCTCTCGGGTTGCCGTCTTTGTTGATAATTACAGCTGCATTTTCATCAAATCTAATAACTGAACCGTCAGCACGTTTAATATCAGCCTTTGTTCTTACTACAACTGCTTTTACAACTTCAGATTTTTTAACTGCCATATTTGGAGTTGCATCTTTTACAGTAGCTACGATTTCATCGCCAACTGCTGCAAATTTTTTATTTGAGCTGCCCATAACACGGATACACAAAAGTTGTTTTGCACCTGTGTTATCTGCTACTTCTAATCTGGTTTCTTGTTGTATCATTTTTACTTTCCTTTTTACTTTAAAGTATTTTCTACTATCGGCCTCTCATTACTCAATGGTAATGCTGCCATAACCCTTTAAAAATTAACGGGCTTTCTCAACTACTTCAAGCACTGACCAACGTTTGTCACCTGAAAGAGGTTTTGATTCAATAATTCTTACTGTATCACCTTCATTACAGATGTTGTTTTCATCATGAGCTTTATAGTTTTTGTTAGATTCAATAATCTTTTTGTATTTTGGATGTGGTTCGTAATCAGCTACTCTTACAACTACTGTTTTATTCATTTTGCTGCTTACTACTATTCCTTGTTTTTCTTTCTTAGGCATTTATTATTCTCCTTGGTTGCTCGCGGTTAACGAGTTACAAAGTCTTGCACTTCTGCAAGCCTTTTACTCTTTGCTCGCAATCCGCTCCTTGGTTGCTCGCATTAAACGGGCCTTCGACCTCGACCCTCTTTAACAAACATTGCTGTTTGTTTAGCAGAGTGTCTTGCTCTACGCCCTCTGCTCGCAATCCGCTTTTTCTTTTATTACTGTTTTTGCTTGAGCTATTAAGCGTTTTGTTTTAGAAACAAGTGCTGTGTTTTCTAATTTGTGTGTTGAAAGTTTCATCTTGCAGTCAAATAACTGTTTTTTCCATTCAACAATTGCACTTTGTAGCTCATCAGTTGATTTTTCGCGCATTTCACTTAATTTCATTTTATAGTTTCCTTTTTCTTGTTAGTGCAAGTTAAGCTTCCAATTTAGACTTTTCTACAACTTTAACTTTGATAGGAAGTTTTTGTGCTGCTAATTCTAAAGCATTAACTGCTACACTTCTATCGAAGTATTCAAGTTCAAAAAGAATTCTGTTTGGTTTAACAACCGCAACCCAGTATTCCAAGTTACCTTTACCTGATCCCATACGAGTTTCAGCAGGTTTTGCAGTAATAGGTTTATCCGGGAAGATTTTTATCCAAACGTTACCGCCACGTTTGATTTCACGAGTCATTGCACGACGTGCTGCCTCAATTTGTCTGCTGGTAATCCAGCCTGGTTCTAAGGCTTGTAATGCGTAGCTTCCAAACTCGAGTTTTGTTCCTCTTGTTTCGTGGCCTTTCATTCTGCCTTTCATCATTTTGCGGTATTTAGTCTTTTTAGGCTGTAACATTTTATTTACTCCTGTTAATTATTTTTACTTAATTTCATTTGTGTCGCCGGTTTATTCCGGACACTTACTTATTCAGCTTCAATAGCTCTTCTTTTCGGACGTCTTCCGCCTTTTTCAGAGTTATCTTTGCCTGATTTTGCTTTAATGTTCTGGTCTGCTTTTTCACCAGGCATTAAGTTGCCTTTGAAAATCCAAACCTTAACACCAATTTTACCCATAATTGTATCTGCTTCTGTGAAACCGTAGTCTACATCAGCTCTAAGAGTTTGAAGCGGAATTCTGCCTTCTTTTGCCCATTCAGAACGTGCAATTTCAGCACCGCCCAAACGTCCGGATACCATAACTTTAATACCCTGAACGCCTGCTCTCATTGTGCGCTGCATTGCCTGTTTCATAGCACGTCTAAATGCTACACGTTTTTCTAATTGCTGGGCAATAGCTTCAGCTACTAATTGTGCATCTGCGTCAATTCTTGCAACTTCTACAACATTAATTGTAACCGGTTTACCAAGATATTTTGAAACTTCCTGTTTAAGTTCTTCAATACCCTGACCGCCTCTTCCGACAACGATACCAGGTTTTGCTGTTACAACAGTAATTGTAATCATTAATGCTTTTCTTGCAATTAAGATTTTAGAAACACCTGCTGCATATAATTTTTTCTTAACGAATTTTCTTATTTTTGCATCTTCTGCAACAAATTCAGCATAATCTTTTACCTTAGCGTACCAGGTACTTAACCAAGGCTGAATTATACCTACTCTAAATCCGGTTGGATGTGTTTTTTGTCCCATTTTTTATACCTTTTTTTCGTTATACTAACATCTTATCTTGCCCGCTTATATTTAATTGTAATCCCGGGCGTTTCCCTGAAATTTATCAGGGTGATGTGCCTTTGGCACCTACTTGTTGTCACTTACTTTCAATGTTAAGTGAGATGTACGTTTTAGTCTTTTGTAAATACGACCTTGTGCTCTTGGTTTTCCGCGTCTGAATGTTTGGCTTTCATCAGCAAAGATTTCTGAAATCTTTAATGATTCAGCAGAAACGCCATATTTTTCTTGAGCATTAGCAACAGCAGCTTTCAAATTCTTTTCAACTACTCTTGCTGCAAAATAAGGCATAAAACGTAACATGTCTTGAGCTTCAAGAACCTTTTTGCCGCGTACTTCATTAATTACAC
>ENA-ORUV01000629-ORUV01000629.1-human-gut-metagenome-genome-assembly--contig:-NODE-629-length-23076-cov-3.32114_pt1 | contig 23076 bp, 17 predicted proteins | sample MGYA00242089_ERZ509229 | MGnify/ENA primary metagenome ERZ509229 (study PRJEB26280, sample SAMEA2338805) | human gut metagenome | biome: human gut; feature: human-associated habitat; material: faeces...
TTGTATCATTAAAAATTGAGCCGTATGGAAAGAGAAATATTCAGCGTGTTGTTCTTCATCAAGCGTAGTAAACCGTTAAAAACGGGAAAGTACCTTTGCGTGTGAAATTCTATCAGATTTACCAAGACTTGGAATTGGAGGAAAAGATTGTCTCCGCACGTGCCATAGTAAACCGCTATCAGGAAAAGGACGAAACTTTCAAAACATTATACAATGTGTTCAAGGAGTATAACGACAACTTGGAAACTCCAATGAAACAGATCCCCAATATCCAACTTAAATTGACCCCCGATTTATTTTTCCTAAAATACAAAAAAATATTACATAATCAGTTTATTAGTTTTCGATTTGTGCTGGGTTTATAATTTTTATTTACTGCCAATATAATCATTCATTTCTTCCCGCAAATTTTGCGTATGGACTCTCCGTGCAGCTCAATTCTTGCGGCTTGGTGAGTTATTCTGTCCATGACTACGCCGGCTATTGTCTTCTTGCCGATGACATCATACCTGTCTTTGACCGGCAATTGTGATGTAATCAGTGTTGATTTCTTACCATATCGGTCTTTGATGATGTCCATCAGATGCATTCTGCTTCCGTTGTCCAACGGCTGCAAGCCGAAATCATCCTGTATAAGCATATCCGTCCTTTCTATCTTTTTCAGCTCCTACAGGATGCTACCTTTTACCTTGGTGGCCTTCAACTGCCCTAAAAGTCTGGAAGTATTGGCATACAGCACTTTCAATCCTTTCTGGCAGACTCTGTATCCCAAGGCTGTGGTAATGTAGCTCTTTCCTGTACCGGAGCTTCCCATGACAAACAAGTCGCACGCCTCCTTGACAAATCTTGTTCATGCTGATTGATTTATTGGGAATACTATCTGTTTTGTCTATTTAATAGATTAATGTAGAATTATGAACTGATTCTGTAACTCTTTTAATGTTTTTTGGGGTGGGGCAATTTAAATTGGATTTTGGGGGACTCTTTAGATAGGATAATGGGGGGACAGTTTATACCAGATTTTCCACCTGTCAATACACAGAAGAATTTTCATTGTTTATTACCGAAAAATAGAAGCAGTCTCTACAAAAAAAGACTGCTTCTGCTTCATTTCTAGAACAAATCAAAAAACAAATATGCTCAACTATTAATCTTAATTTTCTTTTAAGAAACGGATGATAACACAGGTTTGTCTGATACGGAAAACAAGTGCTCACTAAGCGCCTTCAAAGCATGCACTTTATCTTCCGCTTTCATCACCAACGATACATTACTACTACTTCCGCCGTATGAAATCATCCGTACGGGAATATCTTTCAATGCATTGATGATGCGTGCCTCAAAACCGACATTTTGCCATTCCAGGTCACCAACAACACAAACAATCACCATATTCTTTTCGACTGTAATCGTTGCGTATTTCCGTAATACACCCACAATCTCGTCTATATGCTTGTCATCATCAATCGTTACGGAAACCCCGATATCGGAAGTGGTCACCATGTTCACCGGCGTATTGTAATTATAGAACGTATCAAACACGATGCTCAGAAAATGAGGTGTCGGTATCATATGGAGCGACTTGATCTTGACATACGTGATGTTGTCTTTGGCGGCAACAGCTTTGATCGCACCCTTTTCCGCCGTGTTCGAGATCAATGTACCCGACGCACTTGGCTGCAATGCGTTCAAGAGACGTACCGGTATGTTCTTTTCCTTGGCAGGCAGGATGCAAGTCGGATGTAGTATCTTGGCACCGAAATGTGCCAACTTAGCGGCTTCGTCGAAGTTCAACTGCCTAACAGGAGCGGTGTCATTGACAAACCGTGGATCGTTGTTGTGCATCCCGTCAATATCCGTCCATATCTGTATCTCTTCTGCTTGGATAGCCGCCCCAATTAGAGAGGCGGTGTAATCGCTTCCTCCTCTTTCCAAGTTGTCAATGCTGCCGTAAGCATTCCGGCAGATGAAACCTTGCGTAATATATATTTCTGCCTCTTTGTTTTGCTCCAAAAGTGTATTTAGGTGTTTAGCGATATATTCCATGTCCGGTTCATTGTCCATTGTAATCCGCATGAAGTTCAACGCAGGCAATAAAACTACCTTCACTCCTTGTTCTTCCAGATAGCAGGTCATCAGAAAGGTTGATATTAGCTCACCCTGCGCCAAGATTTCCTTTTCATCGAACATGCTGAAAGGCATATTAGAGAAAGACCAGACATGTTGAGACCGTTCAAGCATGTATTGCATGGCCCTTTCTTTGTAGGTATCGCTTTGGTATAATTCTTCTATATGATTGACATAAGCTTGTTCCAAAGCAGAAAGGATCGCATTGGCTTTTCCCGGATCTTTCTTATGGAAACACTCAGATATCTCCACTAAAGAGTTTGTTGTCCCTGCCATGGCAGAGAGTACTACTATTTTCTGTTCCTGATCGCAAATGATTGATGCGACATTCTTGATCCGCTGGGCAGAACCGACTGAAGTACCACCAAATTTTAATACTTTCATTAGACTATCTGATTTTTGATTTTACTTTTTATACATTGAATCTGATCACGAACGTGCTACCTTTACCGACTTCGCTTTCGATACGGATCGTACCACCATGAGCTTCCACAAAGTCCTTGCTGATGGCAAGTCCTAAACCGCTACCTTGTACTTTTGTTCCCGGCACACGGAAATAGTGGTCGAAAATACTTTCGTGGTAACGCGAGTCAATGCCCTTTCCGAAGTCCTTGACATAGATCTCGACGGCTTTGTCGATCTGTCGTGCACCGATGATAATCCGTCCGTTCTCCGACGAATAACGGATGGCGTTCGATAACAGGTTGGTCACAACCCAAGCAATTTTCTCGCTGTCGACAAACAATTTGGTGATCTTTTCAGGATACTCCACTTCGATCTGACAGTTAAAACGCTCGGCCTGTACCCGGTTCGCCTTGATGGCATAGTCGATCAGTTCGATCGGTTTGGTAATCTTCGGATTCAGGTAGAGCTTACCGCTTTCTACCTGTGACATCTTCAACAATTCGCCAGTGATCTCCAACAAACGGTTGCTATTTTCCTTTATGTTCTTGGAAAGGCTCTCCTGTTCTGTATTCAGTTTTCCGATCCGATTGTCTTCCAGCAGTTCCAAGCTCATCATGATAGCTGATATCGGTGTCTTCAGTTCATGAGAGATCGTTGAAATAAAGGTTGTCTTTGCAATATCTTTTTCTTTAAATTCGGTCACGTTCTTCAACAGGATCACATCCCCGACATACTTACCCTCCAGTCCAGTCTGCCTGTTAACGTTGATCGGGATGTATTTTACTTGAAAATAGCTTTCCTTGTTGTCCGCATAGATTTTCAACGGATCCTTATTGTCATCGGGATGTACCAACTGGCGGATCAAACGGCGCAGCAGATCATTTTTTAACGCCACTTCGGGAGCCGGTTTGTCGATAATGTTTTCCCGTGTCAAATTCAAAACAGTCAAAGCCTCGTCATTGACAAACAAAATCTTCCGTTCCTTACTCAAGCCTATGATAGGTTCTGCAATGCTGTTGATAATTGTTTCTATATATTTTTTCCCTTGCAGGATATCTTCCAGCGAACTGTTCCTGTATTCGGCCAAGCGCTCGGCCATCTCGTTGAACAACGTGGCTATTTCCTTAAACTCCGGTTCATTGCCCAAATTGAGCCGTTTGCTGTAATTGGCATTGGTGATTTCCTTGATGCCATCCGTCAATTTCCGGATCTGTACGCTGACCGAGCGTGGCAGGCGAGCCAGAAAGAGGAAGGCGATCATGATACAAGCAATCCCTACCGTCCAGATCCAAAAGAGAGACCTTTCCGCCGTGTGGACAGCCACTTCATTCTTCTCATAAATGGCAGACATATTGACTGCCATAATGGTATAAATCGTCTGGCGTATCTGCCGAATCGATTCATCATCCATGTCATCCAACGCCTTTTCACAGTTCGAACTTAATCGGTTAGTCAGTATGTCTTCATCCTTCTCTGTCAGATTTTTTTTCTGAGCTTCCAACCCGGCCTCAAACTCTTTTCGGGCATTCGGATTTTCCCGAATGGCATCCAGTGACTCGAGCATCTGACGGGAATAAAGGAGTGAATTATAATTATCCGCTAGGATATTCTGCGTGTCATCCGATACATTATGAATGTTTTTTATAGCCAATCCACCTAATAAAGTGATCAGGACAAATAAAAGTCCTATCCCATAAGTCAACTTTGTTTTTATATTCATATTCATGGAAGGATTTTTATGCTAATATTATTAAATCAATGCCTAATTGAGCCAACTCTTCTAACATGTTCCGATAGTGAACCATCGCAAGGATAGCGGAAGGATATTTTAAAGCTGGTCGTCCGATACATAGCGTACTGATTTGCTTTTCTTTACAAACCTGTACGATCGCATCCGTTATATGTGGGGATTGCACTTGAATGATTTCTCCTCCAAGTTCCGTTGCCAACTTGAAATGGTTAAGCAAATGCCTTTGACTTGCCAACGGAATCCTGTCGGAACTTTCTCTTGGGGTTTGTACATACAGTACAAAAAACTTGGAATTATATCGGGTTGCCAACCGTGCGACTTTCCGTATGATCTTACGGGGAGTTTTCTCATTACTGCTGATGCAGGCCATAAACCTTTCGTGGCGTACACCGAGATTCTCTGGAATGGTATTCTCCACTTTTTTTTCTACCCGCAAAGCTACCTCTTTCAATGCCAACTCCCTAAGCTGAAGAATATGTTCAGCCTTAAAGAAATTATTTAATGCTGTTTGTATCTTATCGGGTTTGTATATTTTTCCGGCTTTTAACCGAGCCAGCAATTCGTCAGCGGTAAGGTCTATGTTGACCACTTCATCAGCCTGCTCCAGTACGATATCAGGAATACGTTCCTTGACCTCAATGCCAACCACGTCCTGCACCATCTCGTTAAGTCCTTCTATATGCTGAATATTGACCGCCGTGATCACACTGATACCGGCATCCAGTATATCCATGACATCCTGCCAACGCTTTTCGTTCTTACTGCCTTCGACATTGGTATGAGCCAATTCGTCAACGATGACAACTTCAGGATGGATACTGAGAATCGACTGCAAGTCCATCTCTTCGATCTCTTTTCCTTTATAAAATATCTTGCGGCGGGGGATGATAGGCAATCCTTCCACCAATGCCTCCGTCTCGACTCGCCCATGTGTTTCTATATAACCGATCTTGACATCGATACCGCTTTCCAGTAATTGGTGGGCATCTGATAGCATCCGATACGATTTACCTACACCGGCAATCATGCCGATGTAGATTTTAAAATTGCCACGACGAGACTTTTTCAACAAATCTAAAAAATGTTGTACACTTTGTTCTCGGTCCATGCGTATTATTATATCAAGGTCTTAAAGAAATTCCCAAGACAAGATGGGCATCCTCCATACGAGGGTTCCAAATTGCCTGTGTAAAAATAGGTAATGAGAAAGAATCCGTGATTTTGATATCTTTCGTTGCTTTCAATGCAACATTCGTTACTGCAAATCCACTATTTACATCACCTCCATACGTAGTTATTCCCGCATCATACGGAAGAACACCACAAGTTGCATTCAGATCGACGCCCTTCACTGTGAATGGAAAATTCAACTCCACATAAGAAGAATAGTTTTGGTTTCCATTTTCATCTTTGTCTTGACCGGCAAACATGAAATTCCAAGTGATAGACAAAGGTAACTTCTCAATAGGCAAAGTGTAAGCCAAACCTGCTTCAAAATGGTGAGCTGTTTCGTGGCTCTTGAAGTTAAAATAACGGCAAGAGCCTTGCCCTGCCCACCATAAGCTAGCGACAGACAATGTAGGACCAGCTGATCCGAATGTATACGCTGCCGTTAAATCTATCTCTTTAGCCGCAGGCATAGATGTAGAGTTTGCTCCCTGAAAATCGGTAGATCCCCAGGCTGTCAAAGAGAAATTACCTACCCCCAGTGATAGTGTCGGCTGGAAGCTAGCACCAGTCTGGTAGAAACCACGCCAAATATAGGAACTTACCAAATCTCCCTGTACAGAAAAACTTACTTTACCATCCTCTTCCTGTGCATTAGCCAACGTAGAAGATGCCATTGAGAATACAACTGCCAAGGCTGCTACTTTTTTTACGAATGATTTCATAACCTAAATCTAATTGACTTATTAAAAATTTGTTATTTGTTATTTGATGCTTGATCAAGCGCAACATTTAATTTCAATACATTTACTTTCTCCGTTCCGAACATACCCAATAACGGTTTCTCAACATGAGAATTGACGATACCCATTACCTTTTCTTCCGACCATCCACGAGCGTCTGCTACACGTTTGGCCTGTGCATAAGCGGCTTTCGGTGAGATATGGGGATCCAAACCGGAACTGCTGGCCGTGATGATTTCAGCCGGAACTTTTTCACGGGTTAGGTAAGGATGATGAACCAAGAATGTATCAATACGTTCTTCCAACAAAGCTAAATGTTCTTCATTGGAAGGTCCCTTGTTACTACCTGCCGAACTGGATGCATCGTAACCGTCACCAGCATGGGAAGGACGTCCCCAGAAATAAATATCTTGCGTGAAATTCTGACCAATATTGGCGGCCCCCACTACTTTTCCATTCAATGTAACCAGTTCGGCATTACCCTTATTCGGTCCTGCCACTTGGGCAAACAACCACAAAACGAAAATGTAGAAAACACTGAAGAACAAACAAAATGCAATTGTCAGTCTTAATGATTTAAAAAGATTTGATATCATAATGAATTATTGTTTTATTTTCTTAACCTTCCTCCTATCTTCATACAGAGGGAGGAAGGTTTTTAATATTGATTTTACTTTTACATGAATAAACTTACAATCATATCTATCAACTTGATACCAATGAACGGGGCAATTACACCGCCCAAACCGTAGATCAGCAAGTTGCGACGAAGCAATGCGGAAGCACCAATCGGTTTATAAGCCACACCACGTAATGCCAGAGGGATCAGAATCGGGATGATGATCGCATTAAAGATGATCGCACTTAGGATCGCTGATTCCGGACTGTGCAGGTGCATGATGTTCATCGGGGCCAATGCCGGGATCGTAACCATGAACAGAGCTGGTACGATAGCGAAATACTTGGCCACGTCGTTAGCGATACTGAAAGTAGTCAGCGTACCGCGAGTCATCAGCAACTGTTTACCGATTTCGACAATCTCGATCAGTTTCGTTGGGTCGTTGTCCAAATCAACCATATTACCAGCTTCCTTGGCAGCCTGCGTACCACTGTTCATTGCGACACCAACGTTTGCCTGAGCCAAGGCCGGGGCATCGTTCGTACCGTCCCCCATCATGGCGACCAGCTTACCGTTTTCCTGTTCCTTACGGATATAGTTCATCTTGTCTTCCGGTTTGGCTTCGGCGATATAATCGTCTACACCAGCTTTTTCAGCGATATATTTTGCGGTCAACGGGTTATCACCGGTTACCATTACCGTCTTCACACCCATCTTACGCAAACGTTCAAAACGTTCTTGGATCCCCGGTTTGATGATATCCTGTAATTCGATCACACCGATGATGAAATCATCCTGTGAAACAACCAGCGGAGTACCGCCGTTACTCGTGATCTTCTGAACCAAATCGGCCACCTCTTTCGGATATTTGTTGCCGGCAGCCTCACTCATCTTACGAATAGCATCAAAAGCTCCTTTACGGATGCGAGTACCGTTTGCCAAATCCACCCCTGAACATTTAGTTTCTGCCGTAAACTTGATCATCTTTGATCCGGATGTATTCAGATCATGTACACGTACACCTTTTTCACGTCCCAGTTCCACGATTGACTTACCTTCGGGTGTATCGTCAGAAAGAGAGGACAGTAGACAAGCTTGTACAAAAGAGTGTTCGTCAATGCCGGATACCGGATAGAACTGGGTTGCTTTACGGTTACCGATCGTGATCGTACCGGTCTTGTCGAGCAGCAAAGTATCAATGTCACCGGCTGTTTCAACCGCCTTACCGGATTTGGTGATCACATTAGCAGACAACGCACGATCCATACCGGCAATACCGATGGCAGATAACAAACCACCGATCGTAGTCGGGATCAAACAAACGAACAAAGAGATAAAGGCTGCGATCGTAATCGTCGTGTTGGAATAATCAGCAAACGGTTTCAAGGTACCGCAAACAACAACGAATACCAATGTAAAACCTGCCAGCAAGATTGTCAAGGCGATTTCGTTCGGAGTTTTCTGGCGAGAAGCGCCTTCCACCAAGGCGATCATCTTATCCAAGAAACTTTCACCCGGTTCGGTCGTCACTTTCACCTTGATCTGGTCGGACAATACTTTCGTACCGCCTGTTACAGAACTCTTATCTCCACCCGCTTCACGGATCACCGGAGCAGATTCACCTGTGATGGCGCTTTCATCGATAGAAGCCAGACCTTCGATAATTTCACCATCGGAAGGAATCGTGTCGCCGGCTTCACAAATAAAGATGTCGCCTTTCTTCAACTGAGAAGAACTGACCGTTTCGATCTTGTTACCGACACACAATTTGGCAGGAGTTTCTTCCCGGGTCTTACGCAAACTGTCGGCCTGAGCCTTGCCTCGTGCCTCTGCAATCGCCTCTGCGAAGTTGGCGAAAAGCAACGTGGCGAACAATACAATAAACACTAAGATATTGTAACCGAAAGATCCTTGCGTTGTATCACCGGTGGCAGCAGCCCAAATCGTAACAAACAACATGACGAACGTCACCACCTCCACGATAAACATGATCGGGTTACGGAACATCATCCGCGGATTCAACTTAACGAATGATTGCTTCAAACTTTCTATAACGAGCTCCTTTGGAAATAAAGAAGCAGTTTTGTTATTTCTCATCTTCTTAATCTGTCAATTAGTAAATACTAAAATATTCGGCGATCGGGCCTAATGTTTGTGCCGGGAAGAATGACAAGGCAGCAACGATGACGATTACGCAGAATGTCATCACACCGAATGTAACCGTATCAGTCTTTAATGTACCCGCACTTTCCGGAGTGTACTTCTTGTTTGCCAAAAGACCTGCAATAGCTACCTGTCCGACAATTGGCAAATAACGTGAAATGATCAGTGCCAAACCGCAAGTGTAGTTCCAGAAATAGGTATTGTCGCCTAATCCTTCAAAACCGGAACCGTTGTTAGCAGAAGAAGAAGTATATTCATATAACATTTCACTGAAACCATGGAAACCGGGGTTGTTCAACCAGCCACCCTCGCTCTCTACGAATTCAGGGGCATATACCCATACGTAGGAAGAGATAGCCGTAAAGATCAAAATCACGAACGGGTGAGCCAACGAAACGATCGTCGCAATCTTCATTTCTCGGGCTTCTACCTTTTTACCTAAGAATTCCGGCGTACGTCCGACCATCAAACCGCTGATGAATACGGCTATAATCAAGAATGCATAGTAGTTCATGAAACCTACGCCGACACCACCAAACCATGTATTGATCTGCATGTTCAACATCTCCACCATACCGGAAAGAGGCATTGTGCTGTCGTGCATACCGTTAACGGAACCATTAGAGGTGACGGTCGTAGTCACAGACCACAAAGCGGTTGCGCCCGGACCCAGACGGGTTTCCTTACCTTCCATAGCACCGCAAGACTGGTCAATACCCATCTCGTCGATTTTCGGGTTACCTGCCATCTCATAGTGAACGTTACAGAATACCCCCAAAAGATAAGCAAACAGCATTACACCATAGATCACATAACCTAACTTTTTACGTTTCAGATAAAATCCCAAAGCAAATACCAATGCCATCGGAATGATCAGAATAGACCAGCATTCTACAATATTGGTCAGGTAAGTCGGGTTTTCCAATGGGTGAGAAGAGTTTACTCCGAAGTAACCACCACCATTCGTACCTAACTGTTTAATCGGAACGATTGCAGCTGTAGGGCCTTGTGAAACAGTTTGTTCTGCTCCTTCCAATGTCGGGATTGTCATTTTGGAGTCGAAGCCCATCGGCGTACCTTGTATGATCAGGATGAAACCCACGATCAGAGACATCGGGAAAAGGATACGTGTACAGCTGATCACTAAATAGTGCCAGAAGTTGCCGATTGTTTTAGTTGTTTTGGTAGCCATCGATTTCATAATTCCAGCCATAGCAGCCATACCTGTTGCAGCAGTGATGAACTGGAACAACATGATGACGAACAACTGTGTAAAATAAGTCAAACCGCTTTCTCCGCTATAGTGCTGCAAGTTACAGTTAACCATGAAACTAATACACGTGTTGAACGCCAAATCTGGACTTTGTCCGCTGTTCCCATCAGGATTCAAAGGAAGATATCCTTGCGATACCAACAGGATCATACCCCAGAAGAACCAAAATACGTTTATAATAAGCAGAGATTTCAAGAATGCCTTCCAATCCATCTCTTCATTGGGGTTGATACCCGCCAGTTTGTAAATAAATCTTTCAATTGGAGCCATGAAACGCATGCAGTCGTTTCCATCCTTATACACCTTGGCGATATGCTTTCCCAGCGGGTAACTGATAACCAGCAGCAGCAATATCTGCAATGCTACACCTAAAATTTCTGTATTCATCTTTTCACTTAAAAAAATAATTACCATTAAAACTTTTCGGGCTTAATTAGGACATACATCAAATACCCGAAGATCAATAAGCAAAGTATAAACAGTGCTAAAAACATAATTTAATTCTCCTTTCTTACATTAAATTTTCTCAAACCAGTCCACACACTTGAAGAAAAACCAATAGCATACTACACCGGTAGCACACAAGAACAAAAATGATAACGTATCTTCCATACTTGTCTCTTTTAATTGTTAATACTATTTATTTGTTTTCCACCCTACTATATGCCAAAGCTGTGCCAAAAAATCGAGTTCTTGCACAATGCATTGTTTATCAGTTATATAATCAAAAAAATAATATTATTATGTAATATGCTCAATCCTTTTCAAAATGAAAATATCCTTTTCATTTTGAAAAGGTATATAAAAAGGCAAGCTGCCTGTTTTAGGTAACCTACCGGGTATGCAAGAACAAAGTGTTCCACATTATAGTCCATAGGCTTCCATCTTCCTATAAAGTGTGGTTAAGCCTATCCCAAGAAGACGAGCTGCTTCGGGTTTGTATCCGTTGGTATGTTGGAGAACTTTCTGAATGAGGTGCTTTTCAACGCTGATTAGGTCCAATTCAATATTATTCCCGTATTTTCAGATAATTAACATTTCCTTTCCATGGACATCGTTTTATGGCTGCCATATATTTTTTATGATCACTTTAAATCTCACCAAAATCTTTAGATATCTGCCCTGCACAGACAGGCTTCCAACAATCGAAATTTCTTTTTTTAGCTAAAATCGTGTTATTGATTATAGGCAATTCGCAACTTTCGCTGATATATAAAATAGCATGTCCCTGAGCTGTTGTTTTCAATTGTTTTCTTAATGTGTTCCAAGCTTCTGTATCAGAAATAAAATATTGCGATGCGGTAGACTCCGTTTCATACACCAGTTTGTATTCATTCAGCACCAATTCATTTTCCTGATTTGTCTTCTTTTGAGGATAGCATAAATAGGCAATTCCTGTCAAAAGGATGATTCCTGTAAAAGTATTCAGCAGATATTTAAAATAATAATCATTTTCGAAGAAATAGAATTCATTGATGCTACCACATATACATACGCTAGCCACTAACAGTAATATTACCGTTATCCGTTGCTTCAAAAAGTTCATCCGCATATTCTTTTCCATTTGTATCCTAATTTTTGAAATCAAATCCTTTAAATAAGCCGTGAATAAATTATATCCACGGCTCAAAAAGAAAAAAACAATTCAAATCTTTACATAATGAATGGAGAAAAAGATTTTGGTACACATAAAACAACTTTAATTGCAATAATATATAATATGAAACTTATATCCTTCTATGGGCAACCAAATACTTCTTGCAAGGCCACCATTTTTCAATCCTGTTTTTCAAAATGAAAAAATATCCAAAAACACCAATCCAGCTTGTTACTAGTAACAGAACGATAATCTTGTTTTTGATCCTTTGAGGAACATCTTTTTTTATTAAATTGCTGATTGCCCATACAGAGGCAAGCGAGCCTAACTGATAAATAAAAAATACCATTTTGTTTCTTTGTTGTTCTACATTGTTTCTTATAGCAGACAACCGAAGATGAATATTAATGATACTTTCTTCGGAAATCTAAACTGATAAAGATAATGCCAAAATCAGACCAATTTAAGAACAATAAACATAAATCGCTATATATCAATCGATTAAAAATACCAATTCTAAATTGAAAGTAAAAAAAACCAACTAAAATGAAAAACACTTTTTCATTTTGGTAATATTACTTAGGCTTCCCTATTTGCAAACATCTGTTTATCAATGACAAATACAAATTGGTATGGATTTTGCTTTGTGTTGTATATAATATTTCAAATATGAGATTATTTATCATTTCGAATAGGTTGCCTGTAAAAGTTACACGTTCCTCCGATGGAAAATTTGTTTTTTCACGGAGCGAAGGAGGGCTGGCTACAGGTTTGAAGTCATTGGACGTTGATTGTGAAAAACATTGGATCGGTTGGCCTGGCGTCTGCGTAGAACAAAAGACGGAAAAAGATGACATTTGCAGTCAATTGGAAAAAAATAATTATCATCCGGTATTCTTATCCGACGAACAGTATAAAAATTACTACGAAGGATATAGCAACAGTACCCTATGGCCCCTCTGTCATTACTTTTTTGCTTATACGTTATATAAAAAGAACTTTTGGGAATCATATAGGGAAGTCAATGCTGTTTTTTGTGAAGAGATATCGCGGATAGTTGAACCTAATGATTGGGTTTGGGTACAGGACTATCAGTTAATGCTGTTGCCGGGCATGCTCCGTGAGAAGTTTCCCAACCTTCATATCGGGTATTTCCACCATATTCCGTTTCCTTCACATGAACTTTTCCGGATTCTGCCCGAAAGGGTCGAGATCCTGAACGGACTTTTGGGAGCCGACTTTGTCGCTTTTCACATTCACGATTATATGCGTCATTTCATCAGTGCGACGGAACGCGTCCTTCATAAGAATTTCAATCTGGATGAAGTTCAAATGAATGATCGTGTAACCCGTGTGGATGCATTACCGATGGGGATAAACTATGATCTTTATCACAATGTGATAGCTGATGACAAAGTCCACCACGCAGTAGAGAAAACACGACTTCTATTTGGAGATCATAAGTTAATCATATCGGTAGACCGACTGGATTACAGCAAAGGAATATTGCACCGTCTTTACGGATTCGCCTCTTTTTTGAAAAATCATCCGGAATATCACGGGAAAGTGACATTGGCGATGGTTATCGTCCCCTCTCGCGACCATGTAGGCAGTTATGCCGAATTGAAAACCAAAATAGACGAGGAGATCGGTTCTATCAATGGAACTTACTCTACCATGAATTGGACTCCGGTATGTTATTTTTATCACGGTTTCTCTTTTGAGGAATTGGTAGCGATGTATTATGTTGCCGATATAGCCTTGGTAACCCCTTTGCGCGATGGTATGAATCTTGTGGCAAAAGAGTATGTCGCTACCAAACAAGATAATCCGGGGGTACTCATTTTAAGTGAAATGGCCGGTGCTTCGGTTGAATTGTCTGATGCTTTATTGATTAATCCAAACGACACGGACCAGATCGAACAAGCCATTTGCCGTGCATTGAAAATGCCATTGGAGGAACAAAGAGAAAGGCTTCAGCGAATGCAAGCCATCCTTTCGGTTCAAACCGTAAACAAATGGGCTGCGGATTTCATGAGAGAATGGCGGCAGACCGCAGAGAAAAACAAACGATTACAAAAGAAAAAGATCTCCGCACAAGACCAGAACGAAATCAAAACATTATATGACCAAGCGAAAAAGCGCTTGATTTTGCTGGATTACGACGGAACATTAACTGCATTCAAAAATCATCCGGAAGATGCAGTTCCAACACCTGCATTACGAGACCTGTTACAGCGTTTTTGTTCCGACTCTCGGAATCATGTAACCATTAATAGCGGGCGGGACCACTATACATTGGAGAAATGGCTGGGAGATCTTCCTCTGTCTTTTGCCGCCGAGCATGGTGCATTTTACAAGGAAAAAGGCGCATGGCATAAAAACATAGGCAATCGAGAGTGGGATTCGGAGCTATTGTTTATTCTAAATTTGTTTGTAAGCAAAACCCCGTACTCTCATCTTGAGACAAAAGAAGCTGCTCTTGCCTGGCATTATAGAGAATCGGACGCCTGGCTGGGAGAGCTGAGAGCGCAACAGCTAACAAAGGCTATAATGCCTGTTTGCCTGAAAAAGGGATTACAAATCATGCAGGGCAACAAAGTCGTGGAAATAAAATCTCCAGAATACACAAAAGGTTCGGAAGTAGATCGCCTATTATTGGCTTCCCGCTATGATTTTATACTAGCAATGGGAGATGACACGACGGATGAGGATATGTTTCGGGCTCTTCCAGTATCCGCCATAACAGTTAAAGTTGGAATTGTATCTGAAAAAGCCAAATACAATCTGTCCTCGCAGGAAGAAGTATTGCCTTTTTTGGAAGAACTGTCGGGTGAAGGTGTTAGTTACGGAACGACTTCCAAAAGCATAAAAGGTCAACTGAAAGCCACCGTTGATTTTTTTAAAGGATTGTGGACAAATAAAAAATAATTTTTATGGACAAGTTAAATTACGGAGTAATAGGAAATTGCTGCACTGCGGCTTTGATTTCGGATAAAGGCAGTATAGATTGGTTATGTTTCCCTAACTTCGACTCACCTTCCATCTTTGCATCATTGCTCGATCGGGAGAAAGGGGGATATTTCGGCTTCGAGGTTTCTCCGGATTATCAAATATCGCAATCGTATGTTCCTCATACAAATATTCTTTCGACCAACTTCGTATCAGAAGAAAATGAATTTGCCGTTGTAGATTTCATGCCTTGTTACCATCTGAGCGATGCGAGCAATTGTTATCGTCCGGCAGAGATCTACCGATATATCCGCAGAATCAAAGGTACTCCCCGTTTTAAAATCAACTATGAGCCGGCTCCGGACTATGCCCGTGGAAAGACAATTTTCAACACGACCTCGGAATATATAGAGACCTACTCTACTTCTAACAGCAAAGATAGGCAATATCTTTATTCCTCACTACCTTTGCACAACATCTTGGAACAGAAAGAAATCGTACTGGCTAAGGACGAGTTTTTGCTACTTTCATATAACGAGAAAGTAATACCCGTCAACATTGAGCGTGAGAAACTGGAATACTGCCGGACGCTGGTTTATTGGTTGAATTGGACTGACCGAACCAAGAAGTTTACGGTCTATAACGATATCATTGAGCGAAGTCTCCTAGTTTTAAAATTGATGTCTTTTTATAATGGAGCCGTATTGGCGGCCATAACAACTAGCCTACCGGAAACGATCGGAGAAGTCCGTAACTGGGATTATCGTTTTTGTTGGCTGCGCGACGCCTCCATGTCCATTGAAACTTTGTTCCAGATAGGCCATGTGGAAGCCGCAAGGCGGTTCATGAGATTTGTCCAGTCTACTTTTGTTTCTCAACACGATACTTACCAGATCATGTACGGTATTCGCGGAGAAAGAAAATTGACGGAAGTTATTCTGGGACATCTTTCCGGTTATAAGAACTCACGACCCGTTCGGATCGGTAATGATGCTTACCACCAGCTTCAAAATGACTCGTTCGGCTATTTAATGGACCTGATCTACCAATACTATCGTTTGATGCCCGGTACATTGGACGAGGTGGAAGATATGTGGGAAATGGTAAAAAGTATCCTGACGAATGTGATGATTGACTGGAAAAAACCAGACAAAGGCATTTGGGAGATTAGAGGAGAAGGACAGCATTTTGTTTCCTCCAAAGTTATGTGCTGGGTCGCATTAGACAGGGGAGCTCGTATTGCAGATTTATTAAACAAACCGACATACCGGAGACGTTGGTCGGAAGAAGCGACCGTAATCAAAGAAAATGTCATGAAAAACGGTTGGAAAGAAGAGATGCAAAGTTTCTCGCAAACCTACGGTAATTCCGACCTTGATGCGTCCTTGTTGTTAATGGAACCGTACGGATTTATCGATCCGAGAGACATACGCTACCATAAAACAGTGCAAGCGATAAAGAATGCGTTACTTTACAAAGGGTTGATGTACCGTTATAAATCTCATGATGATTTCGGACTCCCCTCTTCCGCCTTTACTATTTGTACGTTCTGGCTCATCCGTGCTCTTTATGTCATTGGAGAAAAAGAAGAAGCACGTAGTCTGTTTGAGGAAATGCTTCATAATTCAAATCACTTGGGACTTTTCAGTGAAGACATTGATTTTGAAACCAAGGAGCAACTGGGGAATTTTCCTCAAGCATATTCCCATTTGGCACTAGTCAATACCGCTATATTGTTTTCGGAAGAGGACATACGACTGTCTTTTAAATAAACCTTCTGTATCTCTTTCATTTTGGAAATATTTTTTCACTATGCAAAGGGCTACACTAATAAACGCATGAAGCATACTCCATGTTGATAACTTCAAGACTTTTATAAGTAAATTACCATTATAGACCGGCCTTAACCCATATTTTTCTTTATCCAATCGTATCCACATATAGAAGGAAAGCATCATAAAGGAGCCCATCTCTGCCAAAGAAGAGGCAATTGCCGCCCCCGAGATTCCTAATTCCCTAGTGAATATCAAATAAAAATTTAAAGGAATATTGATTAATACCGCTATGGCAGCAGCCCAAGATAGAGCTTTTGTATGCGTTATCCCCACTAAAAAAGAACGTATCGCTAAAAATGGGAATGAAAACAACAATCCAAAGCTACGCCAATCCAAGTATAGGATTACCGTTCGATAAATATCCGAGGAAACGATCAGCTTCTTTAATATAAATGGGGAAACCGTATGAATGAGAAGGTAAAGAAAGATAGCCAATCCCAAAAGGAAAAATAAGCCTTGAAAAAAAGTCTTGCCGGTTTCCTTGTAATCTTGCTCTCCATTCCTTCGAGCTACCATTACTTGCAACCCAATGCTAAATCCAAAACCAAGCATATAAATCGCCAAATAATAAATTCCGGCGATAGCGGACGCTCCTAATTCTATCTCTCCAACGTGGCCTAAGAAAACAGCATCCGTAATATTGATTAATTGTTCCATTAAGATGCTCATCATTACAGGAAAGTTGATGAGCCATATTTGTTTATATGTATAATTCATTGCTCAACTGTATAATAGTACGATACAACATACCGCTTTTATGCAGTATGTTATTTCGTAATCCATAAAATAAAAGGATATAAAATCTCCGTGACAAATAAAGCTGTATTTGTCAAATAGCTGAATAGCTTTATTGGATAGGGCTAAAAGAAAAAACGGCTAAATAGACGTCTCTATCCAACCGTTCAAAAGATCTTCGCGATAATCTTTTGTGCTCACAGTCAAGGTTAAACTCGAAAAACATATAACTTCAAAATGAATTTATAACATCATTTTGTTTTGATGTTGGCAAAGGTAAGCCTTTATTTGTAAATAACAATTTTTTATCATGTTTTTTTTACTATTATATCTTTTTTTCTTCTCTAGAATATTTTCGTTTTAATTTATGGTCTCTTTTGTGCTCGGATATTCAAAAAAACACAATGGAAAGTTCAAGAGATGAAAGCAGGACATAAAAAGGGTGTGTCATGAAGTGAACCCCGAAAGTTGGACAAAAAACTTTCGGGGTTTATTTATGTCAAGACATCACACATTAGCAGAAAAACAAGAAATCCTCCGTCTTCATGAAGAGGGAGCCAGCATGGTTGAGTTGATGACTCGTTTTCATGTCAGCGATTATTATTTATATATTCTTTTTGGAAGATATAAGAAATATGGCATTGACGGTTTAGAAAATTACAAGAAAACCGTTATAAGTTTGGCATTGAAGTTGCAAATAATCAAGGAGTATGAGGAAGATTGCTTACCTTTGTGGCAGCTTTGCGTGAAGTATGACGTCAGTCATTCCAGTATTTGCCGTTGGATACAGCAATACAAATCTGGAGGATATGAAGAATTGTACCGTCATAAGCAGCGAGGGCGACCAATCAAGAATATGGGACGACCAAAAAAGAAAGAACCTCAAACGGAATTAGAAAAGCTCCAGGCTGAAAACTTACGCCTGCGGGCAGAGAACGCCTTGCTAAAAAAAGCAAAGGCCTTAATGGAAGAAAAAAGGGCCAAAACGAAAGACTCTGGTCTCTAGTCATCCATTCATTAAGGCCGGAATATGGTCTCGACCTATTGTTAGAGATTAAAGGAATGGCTCGTTCTACGTTTTATTACCACCTTAAACGACTTGGCAATACCTCAAAATATAAAGAGGAAAAGAAACGTATAAAGGAAATCTTTCAGGAAAGCAAAGGACGCTATGGTTATCGCCGCATCACCTTGCAATTACGTAATGATGGATATGTTATAAATCACAAGACGGTAGAGAAACTGATGCAGGATTTGGGAATCAAGTGTCTGATACGCAAAAAGCGGTATCGCTCCTATAAAGGAACTGTCGGCAAAATTGCACCAAATATCCTCAATAGGGATTTTAAGGCAGATTGCCCTTATAGTAAACTTGCCACAGATGTGTCACAAATATCAATTGGTCAACAAAAAAGTTTTTTGTCGCCTATAATAGATATGTTTAATGGAGAAATACTTAGTTATAATGTATCTGACAGAGCAGATTTAGAACAAATAAACAAAATGTTGAAGGATGTTTTTGCTATTACAGACAAAGCACCGGCAGGGAATAAAATCCTGTTGCACTCTGATCAAGGATGGCAGTATCAACATAAAGACTATCAGAATGCATTGGCCCAACACGGGATAATACAAAGTATGTCCAGAAAGGGGAATTGTTTGGATAACTCTGTCATGGAAAACTTCTTTGGGATTATGAAGTCCGAACTCTTATACTCCAGGGAGTTTAAATCCATGCAGGAGTTCAAAGAGGAACTTGAGAAATATATTGATTGGTACAATAAGAAAAGGATTAAAATGAAGCTAAATGGAATGAGCCCGGTACAATACCGAGCTCATTATGAAGAGAATTTATAAAGTTATAATTTAACGTCCAACTTTCGGGGGGCACTTCACTGCGACACATCCCCATTATAATATGCATTATCTCTTTATTCTGTTTTATTTATTAATAAATCGTATTTTATTACATTTTCATCTACATAATTTAAATACCAACCCGGCGTATTATCACCTTTAATCCAACTCCCGAAACCTTCATAAGCATCATCGATACGAATCGTCTCTTTAGGATAAGTAGCGAAATCTTGTGAAGGTATACTTAAAGCCCACATCAAACCAGTTTCATTCGACACATAGTCTACCGTACTATTATCACTAGAAGCGGCTTTATCCGTACCTTTATAACCCGCTATATGAACTTCATTTCTACGATCAGAATCAAAGCCATTGGTAACAATAAAGAGATTAAAATTATTAACGTTTATGACTCCATCTATTGGTGTATTAAAATTAATTGTTACCTCATTCTCTACGGGGGTCATTGTTACTTTATAAGTATTAATGGGTGTTCTTTCCGAGCTACCTAATAGAGAATGGGCATCTGAAAACAGCTGAATCACAGCATTCGTCTGTCCTTGCTCAGCGTCAGAAACCGCCGATGCAGAAATACCATCCAATTGGAAACCAACCCCAATTTGCTTTGTAGCGCCAGTGGCATATAGCGTATAGATGATTTTAGCAGACTCCGTCTTGTCCCCGATCTTTTTATTATTTATCTGGATACCTATTACCAAATCATTCATATCATAATCGCCGGTAGCGGGCCAATTATCCTCAAATAAATAAGTATAAGGTAAAGTCTCAACTTCTTCATACGACGGATCTTGATCTCCATCTCCTTCTCCCGGATTATGGTTACCTGAGTTTCCATTACAATCATCGTCATCTATTTCCACAAATCCTTGTCCTTCAGAAAACGCCACACTCGATTCTGACACATAGACAGGGTTCCATCGGTCTGTGTTCGCAGAATGCTTTTCGCATTCTACATTGATTTTCTTCTGATAACTCAAAACCTTATAGCCACTAATATCTACATTCTCCACCTTAAACAGAGCATAATCCGTATCGCTTCCGCGTATCACACTTGCTTGACCGGTAAACGAAGCTTTCTTGCCCTCCCACATAGATTTAGTATCCATAAATAAGGTTAATCCCTTTGCATCAAGATGTTTAACATCCATATAGGCGGCCGGAGCCAGATTAATAACTCCATTAGATATCACATCAAATTTCTCTGATTCAAATTTACAAAAGTTGTCTATGGCTCCATTTGTCATAGAAACATGTTTAGCATCAAATTCATGCTTATTCACAATATGGTTTCCATCATTTTGCATATTAAGCTCCTCAACCTCGAAATCACCTGTATTGTAAATCGAGGCATTTGAATCAGATGATATAGATTTAGCATAAAAATCACCCTCATTTACAATAGAAGTAGCATTTGTTAAATAGATTGACAACTGATTTTTATTATCATCATCACCAAATTCTCCTCCTTTTTGGACTGCGATCCTAGAAGTTCCAATAACACTTATTCTAGAATTCCCTTTAGCCGTTTCAACTTTGCCTCCATCTAAAATATAAACAGAAGTTCCTGTCTCAAATTGCAAATCATTATTAACGATTTGCCAAATTCCTTCTATATAAATACGAATATCACCTTCACTGGGTAAAACAATCTCACCATTAAGGATACTACCTTTTGGAATTAAATAGGTCTTACCTTTCTCCAAAGTAATTTTCTTCTGACCAGAAATTTTCATACAATCAGAGCCATAAGAATAATTAACTTCTGGGATATCTGTATTGTCACTCCGTAATTGAGAACTTATGCTTTTTGTCTTAGTTCCAAGCCCGCCTATATTACAAATCATATCCCCTTCAATAACATCAAACGCATAAACAGCCGCCCTCTTAAAAGGATCCGTAACGCGAATATATATGACAGGCATCGCATCTGGAATATTAAGGCTTATGCAATAAGGCAATTTACTATTCGTTTTTTGCCCTGAACCTGAAATCAATTTCGCATTCTCTCCAATAATCGGATTACCAGTAAAAGCTTCAACCGTATAATAAAATTCACCATTATACTCATCCTTAACATTCACTGTCAATGTTTTTGATTTACCAATAGAGAAAGAACCATCCGCAGGAACTTCGAGCTTTGGCACTGGATCGGGATCCGGATCCGGTTTCGGCTCATACACATCCGTCGTACAAGCAACCATCAGCACTGCGAATAGGAACAGTGCCATGAAATTTACTTTCGTAAAAATACATCTCTTCATATGCTTAATCATTAAATATTTCCCCTATAACATCATTAAAAAAAGAAGTTGTATATTTTAATCAACTTATTGAGTATTATCAACAGCAAAGGTAGATTTTATTATAATGCGAAGTTCTTAAACGCACAAATATTATCACATCAATTAACTATAATTAATAATACTCCAAAGAAAAAACCTTTGATAAATAGACAATATTTATTTCATGCCATGTTAAAAAAGAATAATAAAAGACTATTCACCCTACTCCAACCATTCAATCAGCTTATCAGCCAAAGTTACTGTTCCCGGCAAAGGTGGTTGGTGCCGATGTGGAGAAGGCCCCTAGCGATTTTCTCTTGGCAATAACATACCATCTGGCAATTTGACAAAATGAAAACTAAAGTCTCGGAGAATCGATTTTTTCGGGCAAAGGTACGGCTCGTTTCTAAATACGAGAAGAAAAAGCAGCATTTGTCTCGTTGACAGATGAATACAGAAAAACAGCCTCTCGCTCCAGCGAAATTAATTCATCGTATCTCATATTTTGAGGCAAGAAAAGGGTAAAAGCAGTGTTACGATAGGGTTATAGCACGGTAAGAATGCCCATTCATGAGTACTCATAACCCTATGCGTGACCGCTCATAATGCCTAACGCGAGTATCGGCATTGGGCAATACGACCTATCGCAACAGGTTTCGCCACCTATCGTGTACAAAATTGGCCCCTTTTTCAAGAAAAAGCGTGTTTATTGCCACACCTATCTCATTATCTTGTCACTTTCGCACGAAGGGTATGTCAACATATTCGTATAATATGAAGCAAATAGTCAGAATAAGCTTCTATTTCGCAACAGACCCATCATACAAGCCAGAGGCTCCCAATAGGCCTTAAGCACTCACATAAAACACGGAATTTTCAATCCAACTGATAAATCTTCAGCTTATTGTAAAGCGTCTTCCGGTCGATGCCCAATAACTGGGCCGCACGGGTCTTATTGTTGCCGCACTCTTGGAGGGCCTTACGGATAAGGTCTCGTTCGTGCTCCACGTTCTTTAGCTGGATGTTAGTGTGCGACGGGAGGTTCTCCGTCAGTTCCTCCGGGAGTTCCTTGCGGGTGATGTAGCGGCCGGGCGCCCATAAGGGGGCGTACTTGATGACGTTCTTCATCTGCCGCAGGTTGCCCGGCCAAGAATAGGATTGGAACAATTGCATGGTATCGTTGTCGAAACCGATGATATCTTTCTGGAGCTCGCTATTCGCCAGATCGAGAAAATGATTGGCGAACAAGAGCAAATCCTCTTTTCGCTCTTTCAAGTCCGGGATACGGATCGTGAACTCATTGATACGATGGTACAGGTCCTCACGGAAATCTCCTTTCTCGATCGCCTGCCGCAAGTTCTCGTTCGTAGCGGATATCAGACGTACGTTGATGGCGATCTCCTGATTGCTCCCGATCGGCTTCACCTTGCGCTCCTGCAGGGCACGCAATAGCTGGACCTGCACCTCATACGTCAGGTTCCCGATCTCATCCAAAAATATCGTACCGCCTTGGGCCGCCACGAACGCCCCGGTCTTGTTCTCGATCGCCC
>ENA-ORUV01000652-ORUV01000652.1-human-gut-metagenome-genome-assembly--contig:-NODE-652-length-22675-cov-9.91569_pt1 | contig 22675 bp, 7 predicted proteins | sample MGYA00242089_ERZ509229 | MGnify/ENA primary metagenome ERZ509229 (study PRJEB26280, sample SAMEA2338805) | human gut metagenome | biome: human gut; feature: human-associated habitat; material: faeces...
AAGCTGACCTACAGCAATTATGTAAACGGCGAAAATAACCTGACCGGTTATGTGAAGATTGCTGACGGACTGACTGCAAGCAGCAAGGCTTTAGAAACCGGTGATATCTCCTTCAGCAAGGAAGACGGCAAGGGTTATTATACCAATGTGCCGAAACCGAAAACCAGATTTACCACTGCTATTACCGGCGACCTTGAAGCAGATACGGAATACGCAGGCAATATTGCTGATGGTAAATACTTCTTTGACGGCGATTCTACAATTACCATAGGCGCAGCTACTGCTGCTGACATCAAAAAAGCACTGACAATTGATGCAGCCGACCACAAGCTGAGCATTATTGCTACAGGTGGTAACTGGTCTGAAGAAAAAACCTTTAAGCATAATGCTGAAGGAACCACTAAAATCACGGCAGGTGAGCTTGTAATCGGTCAGCATGACGGCGGTTATTATGATCGTACCGGTATGTTTGTAGAAAATGGTACTGTTGATATTACTGCAGCTAAAACTACAGTTTATGCCCAAAACGATTTCTATACTGTAACCTATGGTGTTCATGCTTCCAACAATAACAGCCGTGTAGATATTCACGGTGATCTTGACCTGAAGTTTAATTTTGCTGCTCCTGTCCATGGTCTTGTAGCCGATAAGGGTGCTTCTATTAATGTAGACGGTAAAGCTAATATTGATATGAGTGGCAGAGATGGTAATGCAGTAGCAGCTATCAATTCCGGCTCTGCTGTAAATGTTGGCGGTGGCACAATCAAGGCTTGGAATGGCCAGAGAAACACCAGCTATGGCCTGTTAGCTGACAGCGGCATTGTTAATGTAAATATGAATGATGATAAGACAGCTGCGGGCACTGTGACTACGGTTATCAGTGGCAATGTTCGTGCTAATGGCGAAGATGGCATGATTAATGTTGGCTTGTCTGACAAGAAATCCTCCCTGACCGGCGTTGCATTCTCTCAAAATAATGGCGTTATCAATATGTACCTGAATAACGGCGCAGCCTGGAATAATCAGGTTTGGGGCAAAACAGACGGTGGCTTCGGCGGCAGCCATGTAGCTAAGCTCGCAGGCGGCGACAGCGAAGCAACAGCAGGCAATATCTTCCAAAAGGATAGCAGAAACCTGACCATTGACAACTACAGCGGCAACACTAACATCTTCTACGCTCACACCGGCAACGGCGAAGCTGCTAGCGACTACGCAGCAGGCGATACCATTATCAAGAGTGCAGCAGCAGGCTCTGTAGTATCCATGATTACCGACAACAACGGTATTAATATGGATAACGGGGTATGCGTAACTAATGTTCTGAACGCATTGGCCGGCAAGCTGACCTACAGCAATTTTGTAAACGGTGAGAAGACCCTGACCGGTTACGTAAAGATTGCCGATGGTTTGACCGCAAGCAGCAAGGCTATGCAGACCGGCAACATCGCCTTCAATGCTGATACTGGTAAGGGCAGCCTGGAGAACGGTTCCATGAAGCCTGGCTTCACCTATCCGGAAACCCAGACTCCTGAGAGCAGCAAGCTCAACAGCGGTATCACCGGCGATGCTAAGGCAGATTACCAGTATAAGAAAGACGGCATTCTGAAGGAAGACGGCACCTATGTATTCACTCAGGATCCGACTAAGATTGAGGTTGAAAGCGGCGCAGCAGTAGATGCAACCGAGAACAACATTAACATCGATACTACTAAGGCTAAGCTGGAGCTGAAGGGTGAAACCGGCATCAATGCAAATGGTGCAGATGTTACTGTTAAGGGCAACACCAGCATCAGCGGTAATGTAGGCATCAATGCTGAAAACGGCAACGTAACCTTGAACGGCAGCAGCACTATCAGCGGTACTGACGCTGCAATCAAGGCAGGCGAAAACGGTAATGTGAATGTTAATGGCAACAACAGCGCATTGACTATTAACGGCAGCATCAATGCTGACGGCGGCAACATTACTGTAGACAGCGGCAAAGCAAGCAGCACTATCAACGGTGATGTTGATGCAGCAAATGGCGGCAGCATAGTAATCAACCTGACCGAAAAGAATTCCGAAATGACCGGCGGCTACAATGTTGATGGCGACAGCAGCATCGTAATGAACATTGCTAACGGTGCAATCTGGAACCTGACCGATGGTGATGAAGCAGCAGGCATGTCCCTGCTGAGAATGGCGAAAGCACCGGCTGCAGCTCCTGCAAAAGGTTTGACCATCAATGGCGGTAAAACTGAGGCTGAAACCGGCTACCTGAACATGGCCAAGAGAACTAAGGCTCTCAAGATTGCTAATTATAGCGGTTGGGAAACCATCATCTACGGTCACGAAAATGCAGGTGCTGACGTTACCGACTACAAGTCCGGTGATACTATTATCGATAAGGCAGAAAATGGCTCCGGCGTAATCCTGTCCACCGATAACAGCGGCATTGACATGAAGGACAAAAATGCTGTTGAAGCAACCTTGAAGGCATTGGCACAAAAGGTTACCTACAGTGACCACGAAGCAAACGGCAGTAACCTGACCGGTAAAGTACAAATTGCTGACGGCCTGACTGCTTCCAGTGCAAGCAAGTACCTCGGTAACATGAGCTGGGATGAAAACGGCAAAGGCCAGTATGTTGACAACAGCGTTAACTGGAAGGAAATTTACAACGGCGACTATGAAACCCTGGTAATGAAGGGCGTAAGAAGTGCCGCAACCACCTCCATGCACAGCTGGCGCGACAACATGCAGGATACCTACACCGGTGCAGACCTGGCAGATGCAGACGGCATCTTCGCTAAGGCATTGGGCGGCAAGACCAGCTCCGATGTTAAGGGCGTTAAAGATGACAACACCTACCGTGGTGTACAGGTTGGCTTGGACAAGGCTCTGGCAAACGGCTGGCATGCAGGCGTAGCATTCGACTATCGTAATGGCGATTCCAACTACCTGCTTGGCGGCAAGGGCGACAACCAGCTCTACAGCTTTGGCGTATACGGCGTGAAGAATTTCGCAGACCAGTCCTACCTGCGTGTAGCAGCAAAAGCCGGTCGTGTTGAAAACGAATACGACGTTTACAATGAAATCCGCCGCCTGAAGCTGCATGGTGATTACAAAGCCAATGCTTATGGCCTGACTATGGAATACGGCAAGACCTTTGGCACTGAGGCAAGCTACTTCACTCCGAAAGCACAGCTGACCTGGTCTCAGGTAGGCAGCAAGGATTACACTGCCCGTACTCCGAACGACAGCATGAGAATCGACCAGGACGCATACAGCAGCCTGGTAGCACGCTTCGGTGTAGAAGCAGGCGCTAAGAGCGAAAAAGGCCGTGTATATGTTGGCTTGTATGGCGCACATGAATTTAACGGCGACATCAGCGCAAGCTACTTCGCTAAGGACGGCGGCATCAAGCACACTAGCTTTGACGGCAGTGACACCTGGATGGAAATGAGCATTGGCGGCAGCTATGACCTGAGCGACAACTGCCATATCTATGCAGACTTTGCTAAGGACTTTGGTGGCGACTTCGAGCGTAAGTGGAAGGCAAGTGCCGGCCTGCGCTTCGAGTTCTAATATATTAATTTAGCTCTCTCATTTTTTTCATACTCAGCTGCGGTGCTGCCTTGTGCAGCGCTGCAGCAAACTCAAAGCACAAATCATCAAAAAAGCGAAGCAGCCATCTGCCGTAAGGCGGATGGCTGCTTTGTTTTTTGATAACTGAATCCGATGAAAAAACAATAAAATAATACCCTGAGTTGCTACTGCAAACGGTTATCTCCCTTACTGAAATGCCAAAATCGACAAAATCACAATATATTCAAATTTCACTTGACGTCGAAGGCTATATATGGTAAACTCTACATGATAAGAAATACCAATAATAGAAAACTGCAAGTGATACACCCCTATGAAAAAACACGCATAACAAAAGAAAGCAATTACTATAGGTTTTGCGTTATAATATTAATATAAGCAATTAGGTGAAGATATTTTGCCGAATATCTTCTTCACAGGGAAGTTTGATGTGATTTCGACGCTGTTCCGCAACTGTGAAAGTGAGCTGCTTTATCGTTAAGCTTTTGCTTAAACCTCTTACCAAGGGATAAAGCGGCAATGATCTTAAGCCAGGGTACTGACTGATTGTGTACATTAAGGGTCTACGAGATTAGACATACTTAAGGAGAAGGAAGTTCTAGGCGTTTAGTTTATGCAACTATCCTTTTGTTTTAGTGTAGTCTAATCTTTTTTATTTTTACCATTAAAAGAATTTTTTTGAATTTTTTAGCAACGATGTTGCAAGGAGTGAGAGGATGAGTAAAAATCAATCGAAAAAATGGCAGTTACTTACTGCCAGTATTATGATGTCAGTTTGTACATCATGCTTTACTGCACTGCCAGTCTGGGCTGCAGAATACGATGAACCGCTTGTCGGCTATGTTGATGATGATCTTGATATCATCGGAGGCGATGGCAACACAGTAAAGCTGGATGAAGCTACTAACACTATTACCTATGATTTCCAAGGTAAGGACCATACCTTTACTGTAAAGAACGAAGATGCTGTTTCTAACTCCAATAAATATAGCTATGTCTACAATAACGTTGGCGCTGATGGCAGCAAGGGGACACTGCACATTTATCAATCCAACAATCTGTGGAATCCCTGGGCCGGTGTCAATGGCATTGCAGCCAGCGGCAACACTATTATCAACAGTAATCTGGATATCACTGCAACATCTGATTATGCCTCTGTAGGTGTGACAGTTGGCAATGGTGCTAAGCTCGTTATTAATGGTAACGTTAAAATGCGCAAGGATGATCCTTCTAATCCCTGGGGCATTATCACTAAAAACGTTCATGGCAACATCGGTCCTGGCGGTGCAACCTCTATGGATCCTACAGACGTTAACTATACTGGCGCACGCTGGCAACCGAGTGCCTTCAGCGTTGGCTATACTATGGGCGACATTACCGTTAATGGCAATGTAGACGTTGCTGTACGCGGTACTGCTGTCAATGTAGGTGCTTACAATTCGATGAAGGACGTACATCCTTACAATCTCGCATCTATTAACCTGGTGGGCAATTCTATTAAAATTGAAACCCCGTCTGATGAAAGAAAAGAGGACGGCAGCTTTAAAGAAGCATATTATTCTCTGGCTGCGTATGGCGGTACAATTAATATCAACGTTGTTGATATTAATAACAACCAGGATAAAAGCTCTATCGATAACGAAAATCTGGAGGCAGTTGATGGCAATACCACTAACCTTATCGGTAACGTAATTTCCCTGAAGCGCTCCGAACGTACAGATAAGCCTGACGTATATCAGGATGGCCGTGTTAACATCGGCCTGGTAACCAAGGACTCCACCTGGAAGGGTGTAGTTGATAACGCAGGCAAAACTCAGGCAGGTGAAGTTAACGTTTGGCTGAGCAACGGCGCACAGTGGACACACGAAGCAACCTCCAGAGTCGATGGCCTTGATTATACTCATATGCCTGCTTACAGCAAGCCGAGCTACGATAACTTTGATGGCGTATCCTATGTTAATAAGCTGGTTGGCGGCAAAAAGGCTGCTAACACCGGTTATATTTATCAAAATAGCGATGTTAAGCTGAACATTGCTGATTATAGCGGATACAATACCATTGTTTATAAGCATAATAATAAGGGTACAGAAAAGGCTGACTTTATTGGCGGCGATACAACCATTAAGCATGCTGCTTCCGGTTCTAATATTACCCTGGCAACTGGCAATAATAATATCAACCTCAGCGATGGTGATGAGGTTGCTGCAGTGCTCAATGCTTTGGCAAGCAAGCTGACCTATGAAAACTATACGAAAGACAATGGCGGCGAAAGAAATCTTAACGGTAAGGTTATCATTGCTTCTGGCCTGACTGCTTCCAGTATTACTGCTGATGTCAGTGGCTTCATCAAATTTGATGAAACCACTGGTGTAGGCGGTTATACTAAGCCGCAGGAGGGTGAACAGACTACCACCGAAATGACCAGTGTCCTGACCGGTACTGCTGCTGACAGTGAATATAATGCTGCTAATATCCGTCAAAATGATGGATCCTATAACTTTACCAAGTCCACAACCATTGATGTGGAGGACGGCGCTGCTATTGATGCTGCTGCAGATATTAAAATTAATGCTGAAGATGCTGCTTTGACCTTAGATGCTAAGCAGGGCATTGTTACTAACGGCAAAAATGTAGATGTTGCTGCTCGTACCTTATACATCTCCGCACAGGAGGATGCTATTATTGTTGATGGCGGTAGGGTAACAAGTTTGGGCATGACCAATATCAACAACGAGGATAAATCCACTAATCCGGCAGCGAAGAATGCAATTAAAGCAACCAACGGTGCTGAGGTTACCCTGGGCAATGGTGTGATTAAGGGCAGTGTTATCAGTGATGGCTCCGTAGTCAGCATCAATAAGGATAACCTGGATAGCGACGGCAACTATAAGACCGGCTCCTTGGAAGGCAATCTTGCTGTTGCTAATGGCGGCACAATTGACCTGACAGTTGCCGGCTATGCACAAAAATTCAACGGCAGTATTGTAAAAGCCGGTGATGTGGCAACTGCAGCTGTTGGCGATGACGGTAATGTTAATCTGACTGTTGCTGATGGTGCAGTTTGGACTGGCGCGCATAAGAATGCAGATGCTGCGCTGAACCTTACTCTTTCCGGTGGCACCTGGAACAATACCGGCACCGATGCAACCTATGTAAGCAGCTTAAAGGGTGGCAAGGGTGTTGTAAAAGCAATTAAATATATCAACCCGAACGGCGGCAATAATGAGGAAGTAGAAATCCCTGTTAACGGCTTTATCAGCATGGCTCCCGATGCCGGTGCTGTTACAGTCGGCAGCTTTAGCGGAACACATATTGTGAGCTACGACCATGATAATGCAGGAACTGATGTAAGCGATTACAAGGGCGGCAATTTCACTGTTGAAAAAGCAGACCAGGGTTCTATGCTGATTGCGGCAACAAACAGCAAGAACATCAAGACTAGCGACCAGGATGCTGTGGAAGCAGCCTTCAAGGCATTGGCACAAAAAATTTACTACGGCAACGCCGGTGTTGATGAGAACTTGACCGGTAAGACTATGATCAGCTCCGGCCTGACCGCTTCCAGCGTTTCCCGTTGGCTTGGCGATATGAAATTTGATAGCAGCAATGGTGGCGTAGGCAGCTTTGTCGGCGGCAGCGGTATTAATATTACCGGCGATTACGAAACTGCTCTGATGAAGGGTGCAAGAGCGGCAACCACCAGCGCAATGCTTTCCTGGCGTGATAATGCAGCAAATGTAATTTATCGTGGCGATATGCTGCGTGCACATATGGAAAGCGATGGCATCTGGGCTAAGACCTTCGGCGGCAAGGATAGCTACAATGCAAATGCAGTTGATTTGAGCAACAACTATTGGGGTGCACAGGTTGGCTATGATCGCATGTATGACAATGGCTGGATTCTGGGCGCTGCTATTGATTACCAGAAGGGCAGCTCCAGCTACAATTACACTGATGATGATTTCGGTGTTATTGGCGGCAACAGCGGCGATAACAAGCTGTACAGCGTTGGCCTGTATGCTTCTAAGGACCTGGGCAAGGGAGCTCATATGGACTTCGCTGCTAAGGCTGGCAGCGTACGCAGTGAGTTCAGCGTACACAACGGCATTGGCACTGAGTTGAGCGGTATTTACAGAAACCGTGGTTATAGTGCTACCGCAAGCCTGGCAAAACGTATCGGTACTGATAAGAGCTATCTGGAGCCGCAGGTACAATTGACCTGGGCACAGCTGGGCGGCAGAAACTTTGCTGCTACTACCGATGGCGGCGAAGTGCTGAACGTTAACCAGGAAGGCTACAACAGCCTTGTTGGTCGTCTTGGCTTAGAGCTGGGCAAAACTGGTCGTATGGGTTCCGTATATGCTCGCTTTGGTCTGGCACATGAATTCTCCGGTGATATTACCGGCAACTATAGCGCAGAGGACGGTGGCAGCAAGACCACCTCTGTAGAGACCAAGGGCACCTGGGCAGAAATGAGCCTGGGCACTACCTTGAACATTAAGCCTAATGCAAGCGCATATTTCGATGTATCACGCACTTATGGCGCAGATTACGAGCATGACTGGAAGTTCAGCGGCGGCCTGCGCTTTGCACTGGACCGTTTGCCGAAGCAAGCTCAGAAAATCAGCGGCAAGGCTGAAGCTGAGCAGTTCCTTGCGGGCGAGGGCGCAGCAGTTCAGGAAAATGCTGCTGCTAACGTGAAGACTGAAGCAATGCCAAGTATTGCTGAAGAAGAGCATACTCTCAATGCTCAGCCTGCAGCAGAGAAGGCGCCGGAGACTACAGCTGTTAAAGAAACTGCAGCAGAAACAACTACTGCTGTAGAGCATTCTGAGCCTACTTATGTAGAAACTGTAACCACTTACGCTGCACCTGAACCGATAGCAGCTGATTTCGATGAAATGAGCTTCGAGCTGGCACCGATTGTTGTTACTGCTTCCCGTGCAGAAGAATCCATCCTGAAGGCCAAAGCAGACATGAGCGTTGTTGGCCGTGAGGAAATCGAAAAGATGCATATGGAAAACGTAGAGGAAGCTCTGCGTACTGTTCCTGGTGCACAATTCCTGAATTATGGTGCTAACGGCCTGAATGCTAATCTGAGCGGCATCCGCCTGAACGGCAGTAAGGACGTAGTTATCCTTGTCGATGGTGTAAGAGTTAACGACTTCAAGGGCTCCGGCAGCAGCGGTTATATGTTTGCAGCACTCATGAACAACATGGATAACATTGAGCGCGTGGAAGTACTGCGCGGCAGTGCGGCAACCATGTATGGCAGCGGTGCTAAGGGCGGTGTTATCAACATCATCACCCGTAAACCGACCGAAGCCAAGACTGTAATTGATATTTCCCGCGGCAACTTCGGTAAAGAGGCTTATAACTTCAATACCCAGGCTGCCAAGAACAAGGTCAGCTACAATATTTATCATGACAGGTCCATTTCCGGTTCTACCAAGGACGGTAGCGGCAAGGTATGGCCTGGTCAGAACAACACCAAGAGCAGCGGTGCTAAGTTTGAATATAGATTTAATGATGCCAATAAGTTGACTGTAAACTATGAAACTATTGGCTCCAACTACACTGGTACTGACCTCGTATATGGCGGTAATTATGTAGGTATGTATGACAGCAACAGCGTTACTTTGAAGCATGATTGGCAGATTAATGATGCCTGGAGCAACACTCTGCTGTATCGTACAACGAAGGAGAAACATTCCTGGGCTAAACCGGGCGGTGAGGATCCTGATATGATCGTGCCTATTACCGGTAACCAGGAATACAAGCTGTTCAGCGATAACTTCCAATATCATTCCGACCGTTACTCCATGTACGGCGGTATTGAATACAGCAAGGGCAAGGACAACGATGTACACAAGGATGCTACCAATACCTCCCTCTTCCTGCAGGGCGATTGGGAAATCCTGCCGCATCTGACACTGTCCGGTGGTATCCGTCATGACCGTCCTGAAAACTTTGACAGCCATAATTCCATCAGCTACAAGCTTGGTTGGGATATTACCGAAAACGATACCCTGTACGCAGGTCGTAGTGATTTCTACATCATGCCGAGCCTGACTCAGCTGTACGATCATAGATTTGGTAATGAAAAGCTGCTGGCTTCTGAAGGCCGTACTACCACCATTGGTTACAACCACAAATTCAATCCGGATAACTATGTGATGTTCAACTGGTTTGAAACTAAAACTGCAGTTGGCATGAGCATGAGTAATACTACTGATAAGAATGATCCGACCTACGGTCAGTATCAGAACAGCCGCGATGGCGTATCCCGTGGTTGGAACGTACAGTATAATGCACGTCTGAGCGATACCCTGATGTTCAAATTTGGCTGGGCACATCTGCTCTTCAATGAGGCTGATAACTTTACCATGGGTTATGCACCGAAGGATAAAGCAACCTTTGGTCTGTACTATGATAAGGACAAATTCGGTGCTGCCTTCGATGGCTTCTACTTCATCCGTGATACCAAGGGCCTGAAGCCGGGCGTTAAGGGTTGGCCTTCCGATAAGTATGGTGTTTACAACCTGTCTCTTAACTACACTGCTGATAAGCAGACCAAGTTCTACCTCAAGGTGGACAACGTATTCAACAAGCTGTGGGCTGAGCATACTGACGCTATTTGGAACGATGGTGCGGGCTGGTATTCCATGCCGGGAAGAAGCTTCGTACTTGGTATGCAGTACACCTTCTAAGCTACGAGTTAATCATGTTATATACGGAGCAGAACGCTCTGCTCCGTATTATATAAATTGTATTTTTTGATGATGCAAAGGAGATTTTATCATGGCAAAAACTACTGAAAAAGCAGATACTAAAGTAACTGAAATGGAAAACAAAATTGAAAAGATGACTCAGTTCCTGGCTGACAATAAAATCGAATGCTTCGATATCCAAAAAATGGAAGACGAGCATCACACTACTATCTTCCGTAGCCGCATGGAAGTAAAAGGCCAACTGTTGCCTATGGCATTGCTGATGGATGACAGCGTTTATATGCTGCTGCAGGTGCAAATCGCTCCGCAGGTAATTGACGAAGAAAAAATGAAAACCCTGGCTGCTGCTATCAATAACATGAACAACAACGTTCGTCCGTTCAAATTTACCGTTTCCGAGAGAGGTGACTTCATGCTGAATGCTTGCATTACTGCTGAAAACACTACCTTCAATCCGGCTTTGGTAAATGCTATTATGGGCGAAGCTGTAAAATTCATGGAAGCACAATACGGCAACATCATGGAAGCTGTTTGGGCTAAATAAGGAGAGTGGCAGCAATGAAAAAGAAACTTATGACCTTACTGATGAGCGCTGTTATGGCTTTGGGCATCAGCGCAAGTGCTTTTGCTGCACCTGTCGGCGTTGTTAACGTTAATGCAATTTTGAACAGCTATCCCGGTATTACTGAGATTGCTAAATCTGTAGCACAGGAAAAAACTCGTCTGCAGGAAGAGTTCAACAAACAATCTGCCAACATGAGTGATGCGGACAAGCAAGCTTTGGCTGAAAAGCTGAGCAAGCAGCTGGCTGAATTTGAACAGAAGAAAATGGCTCCTGTACAAAGAAAAATCAACAAGACTATTCTTGATGTTGCTAAAGCTAACAATATTGACAGTGTTGTAAATATGAATGCTATGGTAGCAGGCGGCAAAGACCTTACCGACGAGGTTATTAAAGCGCTGAAATGAACGCAGCGTCTTAATGATAAATTGAATTCTTTTATTGAAAAGTCACAGGCTGCATTGATGAGCAGCAGCTTGTTTGATTAATGTATAAGCTGTACGGAGCAGCACTCTGTACAAAAGGAAGAAGCAGAAACGATGATCGTTTCTGCTTTTCCTAACCAATTTTTAAGGAGGAGTATATGCTGAAGCTAATTAGTAAAAAGAAAAATGCTTGCCTGGCACTTGCCGTTGCCGCGACAATTTTAGGCGGCGGTACTGTTTTTGCAGAGGAAACTGCTAATTACACTAGTACTATTACCGGTGATTCGGATTTCGATTTTGCCTATCTAGATATAATTGATGATAACGGAGTATATAAATTTACCAAGGATACTCAAATCACTCATAAACAATATGGCGTTGAGCTGATGAATGACGCAAAAATAGATGCATCTGGTAAAACACTGACCTTTAATATTAAGGATGCAACGATTAACGGCGCGGGTATTAAAATTGATGATGCTAATACCTTGTCTGTTAAGGCTAATACCGTAAAAATGAACCTGACCAATAAGAGCGGTGTTACGCTTAATTCTGACGGCTTGCAGGGTGTAAGAATTACTAATTTAAATGCTAAGCTGACTGTTGATGGTAATATGGATATTACCGCTGATGGTACAACTAATACTATTGGTATTTATAACAGAGGCAACGTTGTTGTTAATGGCGATGTAAAGCTGAATATCGAAGGCCATGAAGGTGGTACTGACATTTATGGTGCCAGCGGCCTTTATGCTACAAGCAGCATGAAATCAACCAAGGGCGGCACTATTACCGTTAACGGTAATGTTGACTTCCAGGGCAATGCCAATGGTATTGTAGCTAACAGCGGTGGCGCTGTAGTTAATGTTAAGGGCGGCAATATTACTATTAACAAGAATCAGACTCTTGATTACGCTGCTATCTATGCAATGGACGGCGTTGTCAATATGAACGTTCTTAAAGATGAGGATGGCAATGTTATTGGTGCGGATAGCAATGATGTAAATATCAAGGGTAACGTGGGACTGCATACTGGCGCAGTAAATGCTGCTGATATTCATGGCACCAAGAGTGAGCTGAACCTTGCTTTGACTACTGATAAATCCAGCCTTACTGGTGTTGTGTATAACCAATATGGCAGCGATGGCGTTACTAAAAATGATGTAACCTTTACCGGTGCTGCTAACCTGTGGCTGCAAAACGGTGCAACCTGGACCAACGAAAAATGGGGCAAGACTGATAGAAATTTCCAAGGAAGTTTTGTAACTAACTTTGTTGGTGGTGCAAGTGATGCAAAGGCTGGCAACATCTTCCAAAATGATAAGAAAACGCTGACTATTGATAACTACAGCGGTAACACCAACATCTTCTATGCACATACTGGCAATGGCGAGGCAACTGATAACTACGCAGCAGGCGACACTGTTATCAACAGTGCGGCAGCAGGCTCTGTAGTATCTCTGATCACTGATAATACCGGTGTTGCTATGGGTAATGCTGACAGCGTAGCTAACGTGCTGAATGCATTGGCAGGCAAGCTGACCTACAGTAATTTCACCAAGGGTGAGGAAAACCTGAAGGGTTATGTGAAGATTGCCAGCGGTCTGACTGCAGGCAGTGCTGCTATTCAGACCGGCGACATCGCCTTCAATAAGGCAGATGGCAAGGGCACCTATGCAAAATCCGACGAAAATCCTATCGTTCCCTCTAAGACAGAGTTTACCACTACCTTGACTGGCGACAAGGATAAAGATACTGAGTACGCAGGTAATATTAACGGCGATGGCGCTTATACCTTCAGCAATGATTCAACGATTACTCTGGCAAGTCCTGAGAACAATGCAGGTGCGATTACTGCTGAGCGTGATTTGACTATTGAAGCTGTCAAAGACCTGAAGCTGAAGGTTAATGGCTCAAATGAAAATAGCTATGGCCTTGTACAGGATGCAGGTAAAAATGTTGTTATCAACGCAGAAAATCTGCATGTTGATATTACTAACAATAAGGGCAGAGCTGATGCGATTCATGTTAACGGCAGCTCCAATGGTGAGCGCGGTTCCCTTACTCTTAATGGCAACCTGAACATGAAAGCAACCCATGATATAAGTGCAGACGTTGGCGGCGCCTATACTTTGGGTGCTTACACATACCAGGCTGATATAGTGATTAACGGTAACGTTACCTCTGCAATTGATGCAGGTGATGGTGTTAATGCCTATTACGGCGCATCACATCTGTATGCTTCCGGTGCAACCGGCGAGCAAAACGAAGGCTATAAGGCAGGCACGCTTACTGTCAATGGTAATGTTGACCTGAGCGGTACTGCACAGGGACTGTTTGCTAACATTGGCGGTGCTGTTGTTACAGTTAACGGTGGCGGTAAGATTATTCTTGATGCAAAGGCTGCTAAGAGCAATGGTTATGCAGCTATCCGTGCTGAGGACTCTACTGCTAACATGAACGTTAAGCTGGATGCTGCAGGCAATGCTACTGGCGGCCTGGGTAACGATGTTGTAATCAAAGGCAACGTAGCTGCCAGCGTTGGTGCAGTCAATAGCATTGATAAAAATGGTACAATGACCAGAGTTAATCTGGCACTTGATACAGAAAAATCCTCTTTGCAGGGTGCCATAGTTAACGGTTTCGACAGAGAAGATGGCACAACTGGTATTGATACTGAAGCAGATGAGGGCGGAAGCGTAAGCAAGCACTTTACCGGTGAAAACAACTTGTGGCTGCAGAATGGTGCAACTTGGACTAATGAGCTTTATGGAAAATTGAAGTTCTTTAAGGATGATAAATATAAGACTCCTTTCATGGGCAGCCATGTAACCAACTTTACTGGTGGTGCAAGTGATGCTAAAGCAGGCAATATCTTCCAAAATGATAGAAGAACGCTGACCATCGACAATTACAGCGGCAATACCAATATCTTCTACGCACACAAAGGCAACGGTGAAGCAGCTGACGACTACGCAGCAGGCGACACCATTATCAAGCATGCAGAAAAAGATGCTGCCGTAACATTGATTACCGATAACACTGGTGTCAGCATGGACAGCGAAGACAGCGTTACAAACGTGCTGAATGCCTTGGCTGGCAAGCTGACCTACAGCAATTTCACCACCGATGAAAACAATCTGCATGGTTATGTGAAGATTGCTGACGGTCTGACTGCAAGCAGCGCTGCTTTGAAGACTGGCGACATCACCTTCAATAAGGAAGATGGCAAGGGCACCTATGTTAAGCCTGAAGCACCTGTAATTCCGCCTAAAACAGAATTCATCACTACTCTGACCGGTGATATTGAAGCAGATACTGAATATGCAGGCAATATCCAGGATGGTAAGTACGTTTTTGCTGCAGATACTACAGTTAAAGCAGAAGCTAATTCTGCAGTTGAAGTTAAAAAAGCACCACTTACTATTGAAGCAGGCAGCAACAAGCTTGTCTTGACTGCTAAGAAAGGCAGCTTTAGTGAAGTTGTTGCAGCATTTAATCATAATGTTTCAGGTACAACTAAAATTACTGCCGGTGAGCTTGTGATCGGTGTACCTATGGAAGCATATGACCGTTCTGGTTTAGTAGTGAAGAATGGTAATGTTGACATTACAGCAGCTACTACTACCGTTTATGCTCACGCAGACGGAGCTAATCCTGCTTATGGCATTTTAGCGCAAAATAATGGCAGCCGTGTGGATATTCACGGTAACCTTAAGCTGGCAAATGACAGCTTTGGTCCTACCCATGGTCTTTGGGCCGAGGATGCAAAGGATTGGGGTGGCAAAGCATCTATCATCAACGTAGATGGTAAGGTTGATATCAACCTGAAAAATGGTAATGCACTGACTGCTATCAGAACCGGTTCTACCGTTACTGTCGGCGGCGGTAATATTCAGATTGCTGCTAACAAAGATAAAGAAAACTATGCATTGAAGGCTGATGGCGGTAATGTTAACGTAAATATGAGGTCTAACAAGCTTTCTGCCGGCAAAACTACTACAGTAATCAAAGGCAATGCAATTGCTTATAGCGAAAAGGCTAACTCTAATTATGACTATCCTGATCGAGACAGTGTTATCAATATAGGCTTGTCTGATAAGGATTCTTCCTGGACCGGTGTTGCGTTTTCTAAAGACCTTGGTACAACTGGTAATCCTTATAAGGGTATCATTAATCTTTATGTTTCCAACGGTGCAACCTGGAACAATGAAGCATGGGGAAAAACTAATGATGCCTTTGCTGGCAGCCATGTAGCTAAATTCATTGGCGGTAACAGCGAAGCAGCAGCAGGTAACATCTTCCAAAAGGACAGCAACAACCTGACCATTGATCTTTATCGTGGTAACACCAATATCTTCTATGCACATGAAGGAAATGGTGAAGCTGCTGCTAACTATGCAGCAGGCGACACTATTATTACAGGTGCTGTAGATGGTTCTGTTGTTAACCTGATTACCGATAACACCGGTATTGCTATGGACAACGAGGAAAGTGTTGCTAATGTATTGAATGCTTTGGCGGGCAAGCTTACATATAGCAATTATACTGAAGGCGAAAGAAATCTGACCGGTTATGCAAAAATTGCTGATGGCCTGACTGCAAGCAGCCAAACCTTAAAATCTGATACCATTAAATTTAATAAGGATACCGGTAAGGGTGGAACTAAAGAGGATGGTTCCGGCCCTGACGAGGGTGATACCAAGAACATTTTCACCGATTTTATCAGCGGTGAGAAACAGGGTGCATATAGCAGCGTACAGCAAGACGACCGCTCCTATGTATTTACTGAAGATACAACCATTAAGATTAACCAGATGACCTTTAAGGAAAAGGATCCGAACTGGAATACCGGTTTTATCATCAGCGGTGCAGCTGTACAAAATGGCAAGGACGTTAAGGATCTGGTGATTAAGGCTGAGGATAAGACTCTGAAGCTGAAAGTAGCTCTGGACAGCCAGACTACTCCGCCTGACCCGAATGCAGGTATTCTGAATAACAGAATTCCGCTGCGCGGCATCGATAACAGCATTGCAGGCAGCACAACAACAATTACTGCAGGCACTTTGGATATTGATATTGACAATACCTATTCCCGTGTATTGAGCAATGGTAACCCAATGATCGGCGCAGGCAGCGTAGCAGCTATCTACGTTAACAGCACCGGCGAGAAGGCTGCAGTAACTGTTAACGGCAATACTGTTATCAAAGCTCATGGCTATAATAACGTATATGGCGTTAACGCTAACGGCAATGCCGAAATCAAGCTGCATGGAGACCTGACCATGGCTAAGGACGGCGACAAGTGGGCTATTGAAAATGTTATCGATGGCAAAAACACTACTACTCTGGGTGAATCCTCCTGGAGAAACATTGCCGGTATCAACGCTCACGGTGCAGGTGCCAGCGTAGTTGTTGATGGCAAGACTACCATTGCAGCTCACGGCTCTGGTGCTGTAGCAGCAGATGGTGCTACTGTAACTCTGGGTGCAGCTGATATCGAAATTATGAATAACAGCGATGAAAAAGGCTATGCTTATCATGCTGTTGGTGCAGCTTTGGGTACCGTTAATGTAGGTGACGAGGGCAAAACTGTTACTCTTAAGGGTAATGCAGGCATCTTCGGCAAGCAGGGACAGGATAAAACTTTTGCCAGCGACAGCAAAGAATCCGTTGTTAACCTCAAGCTGACTACCGAAGATTCTGCTTGGAACGGCGTTGCTTATAAGCACTTTACTGATGAAGAAAAAGCAAATGGCTATGGTGGTTCCATTAATCTGACTCTGTCCAACGGTGCATCCTGGACTAATGAAAAATATGGTCACACCTATGGTAATGAAGAGTGGGAAAAATACAGATTCACTGGCAGTGAAATTGCAAGCTTCGTTGGTGGTGCAAGCGATGCTAAAGCAGGCAATATCTTCCAAAAGGACAGCAACGCGCTGACTATCGATAGCTATAGCGGCAACACCAACATCTACTATGCACACACCGGCAACGGCGAAGCAGCAGAAAACTACGCAGCAGGTGATACCATTATTAAGCATGCAGAGAAGGATTCTGTAGTATCCCTGATTACCGACAACACTGGCATAGCTATGGACAGCGAGGACAGCGTTGCTAACGTACTGAACGCACTGGCAGGCAAGCTGACTTACAGCAACTTTGTAGTAAACGGCGAGAAAAACCTGACCGGTTTAGTGAAGATTGCTGACGGTCTGACTGCTTCTTCCGCAGCGCTGAAGACTGGCAATATCGCCTTCAGCACTGAAGACGGTAAAGGCAGCCTGAAGAAGGAAGATGTTAAACCTGAACCTCCGACACCTCCGACACCGACCTATCCTGAGGATCAAAAGGCTGATAAATTTGACCAAGGTATTTCCGGCAATGACGAGAAATATAAAGAGGAAGGCGTACTGAAGGAAGACGGCTCTTATGTCTTCACCAAGAACCCGACTTCTATCGAAGTTGAAAAGGGCGCAGCAGTTGGTGCAACCGATAAAGATATCGTAATCGACACCACCAAGGCTAAGCTGGTGCTGAAGGGCGAAACCGGCATTAAGGCTGACGGTGCAGATGTTAATGTTAAGGGCAGCACTGATATCAGCGGTAAAGTAGGTATCGACGCAGTAAACGGCAACGTAACCCTGAACGGCAGCACTGTTATCAACGGTACTGATGCTGCAATCAATGCAGGCGAAGGCGCTAATGTAGATATCAACACCAACAACAGCGCTCTGAACATCAAGGGTGATATCAACGCCAACGGTGGTAACATTACTGTAGACAGTGGCAAAGCAACCGGCATCATCAACGGTAACGTAACTGCAAGCAACGGTGGCAATGTTGAAATCAGCCTGAACGACAAGAACTCTAAGCTGACAGGCAGCTACAACGTTGATGGCGACAGCAGCATCTTAATGAATATTACTAACGGCGCAACTTGGGAGCTGATTGACGATGAAGATGAAGCTGCTGGTATGTCCCTGATGAGAATGGCTAAGGCTCCGGCAGCTACCGCAAAAGGCCTGACACTCAATGGTGGCAAAACAGAGGCTGAAACCGGTTTCATTAATCTGCAAAAGAGAACTAAGGACGTCAATATTGCTAATTACAGCGGTTGGGAAACCTTCATCTACAGTCATGAGGGTGCAGGCGATAAGGTTAGCGACTACAAGTCCGGCGATACCATTATCGATAAGGCAGAAAAAGGCTCTGGTGTAATCCTGTCTACCGATAACAGTGGCATTAACATGAAGGACAAAAACGCTGTTGAGGCAACTCTGAAGGCTTTGGCACAAAAGGTTACCTATAACGACCACGAAGCAAACGGCGGCAACCTGACTGGTAAGGTACAAATTGCTGATGGCCTGACAGCTTCCAGCAAAGCTCAAAACGTCGGTAATCTGCATTGGGATGAAAACGGCAAGGGCCAATATGATCTGGACAGTGTAAACTGGAACAAAATCATCGAAGGCGATTACGAAACCTTTGTTATGAAGGGCGTAAGAAGCGCAGCAACAACCTCTCTGCATACTTGGCGCGACAACATGCAGGATACCTACACCGGTGCAGACATGGCGGATGAAGACGGCATGTTCGCAAAAGCTTTGGGCGGCAAGACCAGCTCTGATGTAAGCGGTCTGAAGGACAGCAACACCTACTACGGCGTACAGGTTGGCTACGACAAGGCAGCAGCAAACGGCTGGCACACTGGCGTGGCATTTGACTACCGCAATGGCGATTCCAACTACCTGTTGGGCGGCAAGGGCGACAACCAGATGTACAGCCTGGGCGTATACGGCGTGAAGAACTATGAAAACAATGCTTACTTCCGCGTAGCAGCGAAGGTTGGCCGTGTTCAAAACGAATACGATGTATACAATGAAATCCGCAGCCTGAAGCTGCATGGCGATTACAAATCCAACGCTTACGGCCTGACTATGGAATATGGCAAGACCTTCGGTGATGAGGATACCTACTTCACTCCGAAAGCACAGCTGACCTGGTCTCAGGTAGGCGCCAAGGATTACACTGCTCATACCGATAACGCAACCATGCAGATTTCTCAGGACAGCTACAGCAGCTTCGTTGGCAGACTGGGCTTTGAAGCAGGCGTGAAGAGCGAGAAGGGCCGCTTGTATGCAGGCCTTTTCGCAGCACACGAGTTTAACGGCGACATCAGCGCAAGCTACTTCGCAAACGATGGCGACAGAAAACACACCAGCTTCGACGGTGAAGAAACCTGGATGGAAATGAAGCTCGGCGGAACTTATGACTTCAGCAAGACTGCTCATCTGTATGCAGATATTGCTAAGGACTTTGGTGGCAACTTCGAACGCAAGTGGAAGCTGAACGCAGGTCTCCGTTTCGAGTTCTAATCTATTAATTCAGCTCTCTCATTTTTTCATACTTAGCTGCGGTGCTGCTATGGCAACGCTGCAGCAACCTCAAAAAACTTATAAAAAACAGCTCCGGCATGCGTGTTGCGTTCCGGAGCTGTTTTAGAATCTTGACCATACAATTACTATATAGCTTATAATAGCGGTAAAATTTTCAAGGAGGCTGATTATGTCGGAGCATTTATGCAACCTATCAACAGGAGATAAGGTTTATTTTTACGATAAAAGCATCGTTATCTATTTTTCAGGAGCGCGCAAAATCTTAAGCACATCGCTATATAATGGCGGTTACCATGATGATTACGTTGCTGTATATAATTATGATGCCAAGCAGGGAGCAGGCATGCCCTGCGAAATGCTGGCAGACACCTATGTGGAGCACATGCGCCTTGTATCCAAGCGCCTGGCGCTGAACCCGGACAAGGTGAGCGGCATGGGGACGGCGGCAAGCATGGAAAACGCTGTGGTAGAAACATTGAGCTTTAAGGAGCTGACAGTTACTGCTATCGTAACCGGTGGCATTGAAACAAACGGCGGGCGTGCAGGTGACCCTGCTGATTACTATAAGCCTATGCCTAAGCCGAAGTACGGAACAATCAACATTATGCTGCTGTTGGACTGCGATATGCCGGAAGGAACAATGGCGCGCGCTCTGGTGACCTGCACTGAGGCTAAGACCGCTGCCATTCAGGAGCTGCTGGAGGGCAGCAAATATTCCAACGGTATTGCCACCGGTTCCGGCACGGATCAGACGATTATCATCGCCAACAGTGCGAGCGAGCTGTACATGGAGGGAGCAGGCAAGCACTCCAAGTTGGGCGAGCTTATCGGCAAGACCGTGAAGAACGCAGTTAAAAAAGCGCTGGCCAAGCAATCCGGCCTTACTCCCGCAAAGCAGCATGACGTGTTCCGCCGCCTCAAACGCTTTGACATCAAGCCGGGCGATATGTGGCAGGCATACAGCGCACAGGATGCTGCGGTAGTAAAGCCGGAATATCTGCTGGCAGCCGAAAAGCTGGCTAAGGAAGATATAATGCTGGTATATACTTCGCTCTATGCGCACCTGCTGGACCAGCATTTGTGGGAGCTTATCAGCGCTAAAGAAATGCAGCTGGCAGGGCAGAAGCTGCTGCAGGCTATTGCAGAACAATATAATGTTGAAGCTGAGATTATAAATGAAGGCACTTTGGCTTCTATGCTGGCCTCCTGGCAGCAGCAGTTTAACAAAATTATCGCCCAACGCTTGCATCAGACTGCAAAAGAGAGCTAGTTTCAGGTGAGAAAAATATAAATATGCACTTGACCTTATAGCGGCAATATAGTGTATATTATGGTTGTAATCAAAGGAAGCGAGGTGAATAATATGCATCCGAAATTTGAAATTCCGACTGATCCGCACGGCAAGCATCGTTATGAAAGCGCTATGAAGCACGTAGAGGCTGCTAAAAAGGCAGGTAAATCCAGCGACGAAATCCATGCTATCTTCAAAAAGGTAATGGAGTTCAACCCGATGGACATTGAGTCCATTCCGCAGGATGAAGCACATGCTAAGTATCGCACTGCCATGGTGCATATGAAAAAAGCACTGGAAAGCGGCAAGAGCGCAGACGAAGCGCATGAGGTTTTCCGCAAAATCATGAATGGCGAGACCAGCGGTCACTGCCACCACAGCAAATAAGGCTGAAAGCAAAAGCATCGTAGGCTATTGAGGTAGCTTACGATGCTTTTTTGTATACAAAAAAGGCGCCTGCCGAAAGCTCGACAGGCGCTACTGGTCCGCATGACTAGGCATAAGCTCCGCAAAATTGCGGCTACTCATGCAACTAAGATAATTATAGCATAGGTAAAGAATAAAAACAATAGTTCGATAAAAGGAAAGTGATATTGCGTAAAATAATTTATAAAAATTTTATAAAAGCAAGTCAAGATAGACAGATATTGTCCAATTTATATGGTAAGATTATATTAAAGCAGAAGTCAAAAAGCTTCGGCAACGCGAGAAGTTCGCAAAATGGCTTTTGTTTTACCCTGATATCTGTAATGCCGGGCATGATGGTATTCAAGATATCCCAATTATTGAAGGGAAGGTATTTGAAAATGAGAACAACAGGAAAATTTGCGGCAGCAATCCTCAGCGCAATTATGATGGCTAATGGCTTGAGCCTGTCGATGGCTTATGCTGCTCCGTCAAGCAGCTATGTAAATGTGGATGAAAAGTACGACCCGTTTGCAGAAGAAGAAATGCCTGCTAAGGAGGCAGATCCTTCGAAGCTGACTTTTAAGGAAAGACTTGCGCTGCAGAAAAAAGAGGAGCAGGCCGCTGCTCAAAAGGTAACAATTGCCAATGTTTTGCCGGGACATATTTATATCCCTAAAAAAACTATGCTTAACGTTGAGCTTATCGAGCCTGCAAACTCTAAAACTCATAAGAAAAATCAGCAGGTAGAGTTCAAAACTACCGAAAATCTGATAATCAACGGAGTTGTAGTTATTCCCAAAGGTACTGTAGGCATGGGTTATGTATATGAAGTGCAAAAGGCAGGCGGCTTCGGCAGAAAGGGTGTACTGCGTATTGCAGGCAAGGAAATCAAGACGTTGAACAATGTAAGCGTTCCGTTGAGAAAAGGCCTTGAAGGAAAGGGCAAAACCGATGGCGGTGCTGTGGCTGTTGCTGCTGCGGTCAGCCTGGTTGGCGGTCTTTTTATGAAGGGCAGCAACATCAACTATCCGGCCGGTACTGATTTTCAGGTAGAGGTTAGGGATAATGTGGATTTGGGCGTAACTCCGGAGGAGCTGAAGGATGCTATGAATCCCGATATTCCGCATGGCCAGGAAATCGTTATTGAAGTTAAATAAGGTATTTTAGCGAATTAAGGTTTTCGTGCTTTGGCGAATCTGCGCAGGCTGTGTGCTTGCGCAGATTTTTTTGTATACAAAACCCCCGCCATTGTGGCGGGGTTAAAAAGA
>ENA-ORUV01000655-ORUV01000655.1-human-gut-metagenome-genome-assembly--contig:-NODE-655-length-22665-cov-3.01278_pt1 | contig 22665 bp, 20 predicted proteins | sample MGYA00242089_ERZ509229 | MGnify/ENA primary metagenome ERZ509229 (study PRJEB26280, sample SAMEA2338805) | human gut metagenome | biome: human gut; feature: human-associated habitat; material: faeces...
TTTTTGGGGGAATTTTCTATGCAAAATTATCTTGAATTTATCGGAAACGAACTGAAAGCTTTAACTTCTATTCCAAGCCCATCCGGTTATACCAAAGATGTGGCTGCATACCTGATGAAGACTTTATCAGATATGGGATATGAACCACAGCTTTCTAACAAAGGCAACGTATTCGTAACGATCGGCGGAGAGGGGAATCCGCTGGTACTTGCAGCACACGTTGATACCCTCGGTGCCATGGTGCGTTCTGTCAAAGCAAATGGAAGACTGCGTCCGACTACTCTCGGTGGACACCAGTGGAGTACCGCTGATGGGGAAAACTGCACGATCCACACACGCGACGGACGCGTTTATACCGGTGTAGTACTAAATACTGAACCTTCTGTTCATGTTGCAGATTCTGCTGTTGAGACAAAAGAAGAAAATATGGAAATCCTTCTGGATGAAAATGTGGACACTAAAGAAGGAACTCTTTCACTTGGCGTACAGCCTGGAGATATCATCGCCATGGACCCGCGTACCCAGATCACACCGAGCGGTTATATCAAAAGCCGTTTCTTAGATGACAAGCTTTCTGCTTCCATCCTTCTCGGTCTGGCAAAATGCGTAAAAGATGAATCTATTGCGCTTTCCCGCAAAGTTTCTCTTCTTTTCACTGTATATGAAGAAGTCGGACACGGCGGAAGTTTTGTTGCCGAAGATACAACAGAGATGATTTCTGTTGACATGGGCTGCGTCGGATCCGATCTCGGATGTACCGAACGCATGGTATCTATTTGCGCAAAAGATTCCGGCGGTCCTTACAACTACGACGTAACATCTGCTCTTGCCGAAACTGCAAAAGAAGAAGGATTGGATTATGCGATCGATGTGTATCCGCATTACGGTTCTGATGTAGAGGCAACTCTTCGGGCAGGATATGATATCCGCCATGGTCTGGTTGGTCCTGGGGTGTATGCATCACATAACTATGAAAGATCCCATATGGATGGGGTAAAGAATACGCTTTTGTTGTTGAAGAAGTATATTCAAAAATAAAAAGTATAAATAGCTAACGTTCAAAAATAAAACATCTGCGATATGCATACCGCAGATGTTTTATTTTTTCAATATTAGTCATATTTTTCTTAAGTCCGTTAAATGCAAGTGCCTCTTCTACCAGTTCTTTTCTCTTTTTCTTATCTTGTCATGATCTGGATGATCGTTTTATCCGTCTCACGCATTCCCTTCTTTGCAAGCTCTCCAATATTACGGATCGTGTTTTCTACACCTTTTTCTACAAGTCCGTCTCCGCCATAGAACTGCTTTCCATTTTTCTGCATCTGAAGTCCCAGAAGCCCTGCTTCTACAGCTGATGCGATTTTTGCCGCGCAGCTTGCCTTCGCTCCATCACACACAACACCTGAGTTAATGGCAACTGCATTTACAATTACATGAGAAATCTCATATGCACGTCCGCCATACAGATAACAGATTCCTGCACCTGCACCACATCCTGCACTGATCGCGCCACAATATGCAGACAGTCTTCCGATTCCTGTCTTCATATGGATTGTGATCAGATTTGACACAACCAGCGCGCGGAGCATCATCTCTTTTGAGACATTCAGCTCTTTTGCATAGACGATCACCGGAAGAGAAGTTGTCATTCCCTGGTTACCGCTTCCCGAATTGATGACAACCGGAAGTTCACATCCGTTCATTCTTGCATCCGATCCGGCCGCTGCCATCGCTTTCGCACGGTTATGTACACTGTTTCCATATGCTTCCATCAAAGTCTTTCCAATGGCAGCTCCCCAGTTTCCTGTCATGCCCTCTTCGGCAATTGCCCAGTTATAATCAATCTGTCTCTGCAGAACTTCCTCTACGTCTGCAACGTCTACGCAGTCTGCGAATTCAATGATCTTCTCCACAGTCAGAAGAGAACGGTCCGTCGCACAGCTGGATCCCTGCTCTTCATATGCTTTTTCTCTGATGATCTCATCATCTTTCTTTACACAGATCACATTGGTGTGAAAACCTGCGATCTCTACGTATCCGCTGTGTCCGCCTGCACATGCCTTGATCTGGATGTCGAAAATATATTCTTTATCGGATTCCCGGATTGTCATCGGCATAGTATCCAGCATCTTTTTCATTTCTACTTTCTGTTCCCCTGTGATCTCTTCCAGAATTTCCAGTTCTTTTTCCGGACATCCGGCTACAATCCCTGCACAGACTGCTGCACCGATTCCGCGAAGTCCTCCTGTGCACGGTACAACGACACTTTTTACATTCTTAATAATATTTGCACTGACATTTACTTCTACAGATTCCGGTTTTTCCCCAAGAGCCTGAACTGCAACTGCTGCCGCGTAAGCTACTGCAATCGGCTCTGTACATCCCATCGCCGGAAGCAACTCTTCCTTTAAAATTTCCACATATTCATTGTATATTTTTTGTTCCATCTTTTCTCTCCTCTGTCAGATGACACCCCATTCATCTTTTTATTGTTCCCTGTTTATTTTATAGTATTCCTGCCTTTCCCACAAGCTTTTCTCTCCATTTTTTCAGGGTTTACATAATTACCATGATTACATTCCAAAAATATTCTTTTATTTTTATTTAACGCCTCCGAAAATTTTCCTGTAACATTTTTTAGTCAAATTTCTCTGTTATATCATCACAAAATGCCGGGCAACATTTTGTACTGTCCGGCATTTTTCTATCCTGTAGCAATTTATTTTCCAATCTCTTCTCTAGTCTCTTTAAAACATTTGATAATGAAATCAATATCTTCTTTTGTATGGCTCGCGCATACCTGTGTGCGGATTCTTGCTTTTCCTTTCGGTACAACCGGATAAGAGAATGCAACCACATATACCCCTTTTTCCATCATTTTCTTTGCATATTCTCCGGCAAGTCTTTCATCATAAAGCATAACCGGTACACATGGATGGGTTCCTTCGATGATATCAAATCCATTTTCTACCAGCTGCTTGCGGTAGTATGCGGTTACTTCTTCCAGATGGTCACGAAGCTCGGTGCTTTCTTCCAGCATATTGAACATCTCAATACTTGCTCCTGCGATTGCCGGTGCAAGAGAGTTGGAGAACAGGTACGGACGACTTCTCTGACGAAGCAGATCGATGATCTCTTTTCTTCCGGATGTATATCCACCGGAAGCCCCACCGAGTGCTTTTCCGAGTGTTCCTGTAATGATATCCACTCTTCCTTCTACGCCACAGTATTCGGAAGTTCCTCTGCCGTGTGCTCCTACAAATCCAACTGCATGGCTGTCATCCACCATAACCAGTGCGTTGTATTTATCAGCAAGATCACAGACACCTTTTAAGTTACAGATGATTCCATCCATTGAAAATACACCGTCTGTAGCGATCAGTTTGACTCTTGCTCCTGCTGCATCTGCAGCCTGAAGCTGTGCTTCCAGATCTTCCATGTTGTTATTTTTGTAGCGGTATCTTTTTGCCTTACAGAGACGAACTCCGTCAATGATGGAAGCATGGTTCAGTTCATCACTGATCACTGCATCCTCCGCAGTCAGGATTGTTTCAAAAAGTCCACCATTTGCATCAAAGCAGGAAGAATATAAAATCGTATCATCTGTTCCCAGAAATCCGGAAATCTTCTTTTCCAGTTTTTTGTGGATGTCCTGTGTTCCGCAGATAAATCTGACAGAAGCAACCCCATATCCTTTTTCATCATAAGTTCTCTTCGCTGCATCGATCAGTCTCTGATTGTCCCCAAGTCCAAGATAGTTATTGGCACACATATTAAGAAGCTCTCTTCCGTCTTCCATTACAACCTTTGCGCCCTGCGGAGATACGAACGGTGCTTCCCCTTTGAAAAGACCATCTGCTTTGATCTGTTCTACTTCTTTTGTATAAATACTTAAAATATCATTTTTTCTTGCCATTTTATTCTCTCCTTCTTCTGCTTTTCCTAATCGTTAATATGTGCCCAGTCAAGGATCACCTTTCCTGACTGTCCTGAGATCATTGCCTCAAATCCTTTTTCATAATCGCGGATATCAAAATGGTGTGTGATGATCGGTGAAATATCAAGTCCCGCCTGGATCATCGTAGACATCTTGTACCAGGTATCCCATACTTTTCTTCCATAAATTCCGCGGATATTCAACCCATTGAAGATCACTGTCTCAAGATCTACGGTTGCATCCTGTCTCTGCAATCCGAGAAGTGCGATCTTTCCACCATGTTTCATGTTATGGATCATATCAGAAAGTCCCGGCTGGCTTCCGGACATTTCAAGTCCGATATCAAAGCCTTCTGTCATTCCGATCTCATGCATCACATCCGTCAGTTTTTCCTGTGTCAGATTAACGCATCTGGTCGCACCCATTTTTGCTGCCAGATCCAGACGGTACTGGTTCATATCCGTGATTACCACATGTCTTGCTCCTGCAAATTTTGCAATCGCCGCTGCCATGATCCCAATCGGCCCTGCACCTGTGATCAGCACATCTTCACCAAGCATGTCGTAAGATAATGCAGTATGGGTTGCATTTCCAAATGGATCAAAGATCGCATATAATTCTTCATCAATTGCCGGATTGCACGGCCATACATTTGAAGCGGGAATAACCAGATATTCTGCAAACGCACCGTTCCGGTTTACCCCAACGCCTTTGGCATCTTTGCAGTTCTCTTTGTGCCCTTCTAGACAGTTTCTGCATTTTCCACAAGTGATATGTCCTTCACCGGATACCAGATCGCCCACCTTGAATCCCTGTACACCTGCACCGACTTCTACAACTTCCCCGACATATTCATGTCCTGCGGTCAGTCCGATCGGAATAGTATGCTGTGCCCATTCATTCCACTGGTAAATATGTACATCGGTACCACAGATTGCATTTTTATGGATCTTGATCTTTACGTCATTTGGTCCTACTTCCGGAATCTGTACTCTTTTCAGCCAGAGTCCCTGTTCCGGTTTTTCCTTTACTAACGCCCACATTTTATTATCATTCATCTTCATTACCTCCGCATGACACATATGTCCGTTTAACGCGGACTTTTTATTACTTTTGTTTTTCTATACTTAGGATACCCTATTTTTCTTCTCTTTTCAATCTATTTTCCGTGATACACAAACATTTTACATGTTCATGTTTTTGTAGCAGATACAAGCACATGTGTCTTTCTATTGCAAGCACATTTATTATATATATACAAAAACAGACAGATAAATCTGTCTGTTTTTCACAATGCCCTACTGTCGATTTTCACAATTTCGTTCTGTTTATAACAATCTTTTTTCTTTCTGATGTACCCTTTTTCTCACAAAATAGAAGCACACGACCTGAAGTACAATGGTAAGGATCCATGACACCGGATAGGATACAAAAAGTACGGATAAAGATCTGTGGTTCGGAAAAATTCCAAATACCCACACAATTCTTGTTCCCACCGTTCCGATCACTGAAAGCACCATCGGGACTGCTGAATATCCCATTCCACGAAGCGCACCCGGAAACAAATCCATGATCCCACACAGGAAATAAGTGATCGATGTATACGCCAGGATTTCCATTCCGCAGTTGATAACCTTTGGATCTGAAGTATAAATTGTCAGAATCTGCGGTCCGAAGCAATAGGCAAGACCACCAAGCACTACCGCGATCGATATAGACAGAATCGCACAGTCACGCAGCACCTTATCCATTCGTTTCAGCTTACCGACACCATAATTCTGACTGGTAAAACTCATACATGCCTGAGTTATCGAATTCACTGACATATAAAGGAACCCAAGCATATTGTTCGCTGCTGTATAGCCTGCCATCGCAATCGATCCAAATGAATTAACCGAGGACTGCAACAGTGCATTGGACAAATTGATGACCGTACTCTGGATTCCCGCCGGAACTCCCACCTGGAAAATCTGTTCCATGTAGGCACCATTGATCTTCAGTTTGGAGAAACGAAGCTGATAACTTCCTTCCGACCGGTACAGACAGGTCAGTACCAGCACACAGGAAATCAGCTGTGAAATAATTGTTCCAATTGCAACCCCGGCAACTCCCATATGAAAAAGAATAACCAGTATCATGTTCAGCGCGGCATTTGCAATTCCGGAAATGATCAGGAAGATCAATGGCCTTTTTGTATCACCAATCGCCCTTAAAATGGCCGCCCCATAGTTATATAACATAAAAAATGGCATTCCCATAAAATAGATCCGCATATATAAGGCAGACTGCCCGATCACATCATCCGGCGTTCCCATAATTTCAAGTGCCCACTTTGCAAGAAGCACCCCGATAACTGCCATCATAATTCCACTGATCAGCGCAAGTGTGATCGAAGTATGTACTGTTTCCGACATCTCCCGGTCTTTGCCCGCTGCATAAAATCTGGCTGCAAGAACATTGGCACCAAGTGAAATTCCGATAAACAGGTTCGTAAACACATTAATCAGTGCTGTTGTGGAGCCGACTGCGGCAAGTGCCTGACTCCCGGAGAATCTTCCTACCACGATGATATCCACTGCATTAAACGCAAGCTGCAGAATTCCGGAAACCATAAGCGGCAGTGAAAAAGAGATCAGCTTGTCCATGATGGAGCCGTTGCACATATCAATTTCAAACTTATTTTTTTTCACATTATTCACCCAGCCCTTCATCAAATGTAAGTCTCATCTGATTCCAGACCACGTTTCCATGTACTGATTCTGAGACACCTTCATTTTTGAATCCAAACCTGGCATAATAAGATATCAGCCGGTCCTTGCAGGTAAGGACAAGTCCCTTTCTTCCCTGCTCTTTTGCATCTGTAATCGCTCTTTTGATCAATTCTCCTGCATATCCATGTTTCCGGTAAGACGGCAGCGTATTTACACCAAAAATCATCTGCCAGTCACCTTTTTCATCATGCATTTCCGCTTTTTCATACATTTCGTCTGTCAGATCTTCCTGATTCGTCACCATACCGTCCACGAAGGCGATCAACTTCTCTTCTTCAAACATCAGCCAGAAATGATCTTTATAAAAAGTAAGTCTCTTTTCAAATTCTTCTTCTGTTGCCGCTTCTGCTGCCGGGAAACACGCTGCCTCCACACGGGCAATTTCTTTCAGATCACTCAGATCTGCTGTTCTTATTCTCATCTTTACTCTCCCTCTTTTCCTAATATTTTCAGCATTTTTTCTACATTTTCGCTGGTCCATGCCGGAAATTCCAGTACCGCATCCGGGATATCCTGCCTTCCGGAATCCGGGTTGTGGAACCAGATACATTTCATACCGGCTGCTCTGGCAGCTCCTCCACCGTTAGTCGAATCCTCTACTACCAGACAGTCCTCCGGCTCCATTCCCAGTTTCTCTGCCGTTACAAGGAAAGTATCCGGTGCCGGTTTTGGATGCTCTACATAATCTCCACTCATGACCACTGTAAAATATTTCTCCATATCCAGAGACTTTAATGCATCTTTGATCGCATAAGCCGGAGAGGAAGACGCTACTGCAAGCAGATATCCTTCGTCTTTTAACTGCTTCAATGCTTCTTTAATTCCCGGCATCTCCGGAAATCCTTCTGCCTCTGTAATCTGCGCTTTTTTCTCTTTCATGAGCGCATTCATCTTATCCACATCATCAAAAACCGGCCCATAATTCTCATTGATCAAATCCATGAAGAATCCACGGGTAGAACCGATACACGGAAGGTAAACCTCATAGTCAAGATCGATTCCGTTCTTCTCTTTTAAAATTTCTTTCCAGCAACGATAGTGTAATGGTTCTGTGTTGATCAGAACACCGTCCATATCAAAAATAACTGCTTTCATATCTTTTTAGCCTCGATTAAATGATTTAAATTTTCTTTCCGTTCTTATTTTGAATGACGTTTTTAAAGATGTCAAGACGGAGAAGCTAAAAAGAGTGCGCATCTCCGGCACGTAGTGCCTTTTATTTCATAGGAAGTTTCTTCGGAATTCCCTATGAAATAAAAAGAGAGCGACTGTACGATTCAAAAAACGCACAGGCACTCCCTTTGGCTTTTATGGATTTTTCTTAAGGTCTCTGTCCCATTCCACCTTCTAAGGTGATCGTCTCTCCGTTCATATATTTGAAATCCGGTGATGCAAGCTGTACGCATGCACGTCCGATTTCTTTTTCTACATCTCCGTAATGTCCAGCCGGCGGCATCTTTACATTTGCCTTGAATGCTTCCGGATAAGCTTTCTGGAAATTCTCAAGCTGTGCTGTCCATGCGAGCGGGCATACGATATTGACATTGATTCCATCTGGTCCCCACTCTGTTGCAGCTACTCTGGAAAGTCCACGGATTCCTTCTTTTGCCGCTGCATATGCGCACTGTCCGTAATTTCCGAAAAGTCCGGCACCTGAAGCAAAGTTGATAACAGATCCCTTTGTCTCTTTCAGATACGGATAACATGCCTGCATATAATAGAATACCGCATATACGCCGGAATACATTGCCAGATTGAACTGGTCTGTTGTATGATCTGCGATCGTAACACCAGATGCGGATGCCTGTGCATTATTGATCAGGACATCAATTCTTCCGAATGTATCAATTGCCTGCTTTACTACGTTCTGTACTGTTGCTTCATTATCAGCCCCCGCGCTGACATCAGCCTGTACAGGTAATACTTTGATACCATAGAGTCTCTCCAGTTCTTCTTTGGCATCTTCGAGTTTCTTTACATTACGCCCGGTAATTACCAGATTCACTCCTTCTTTTGCGTAAGCTGTTGCAATTCCATATCCAATAGATCCGCAGCTTCCATCACTTAATACAGCTCTTCCGCCGCCTGTGATAATTGCAGTCTTTCCTGTTAAAAATCCCATAATCAATTTCTCCTTCCTGCTGTCCTTCAACTAGCATACGATTATAATAGCAGAGTACAGGTCAGAATTCAATACTGAATTGTGTCTATTTTCTGACAATATAGTTAATTTTTTGATTATCGCAAAGACAGTTAGAATGCAAAAACCTCATTAAATAAGGGTTGTTTATTATATAGATACCAGGGGCAAAAGGTCAGAAAACCGATGCAAAACGCACGTAGCAATCTGGTATCAAAGGGGGCAAAATACCTTTTGACCCCAACATCTTATCTATCTACAACATATACAATAGTGCATTGCAGATACATGCAGCAATATTGCTGCCACCTTTTCTGCCTCTTGCCACGATATATGGTGTGTCTTTCAGTGAAAGGATTAACTCTTTAGACTGGACAACATTTACAAATCCTACAGGAACTCCGATGATGAGTTCTGGGGTTAATTTGCCATCCTGGATCAGTTCATAGAGTCTTACAAGGGCTGTCGGGGCATTTCCGATGGCAAAGATGATTTTTTTATCGAGAGTGGCTGCTTTTTCCATGCTTGCAACGGCACGCGTGGTTCCGTTCTTTTTGGCAGTTTCTGCTACATCTTCATCGGACATGAAGCAAAGAACTTCGCTTCCGTATTCTGCAAGCTTCCGTTTGTTGATACCTGCTTTTCCCATCTGGGTATCGGTTACAATGACTGCACCATTTCGGATAGCATCCAGCGCTTTTTCTACTGCACCTTCTGAAAACATCAGGTTCTTGGCATAATCAAAATCTGCGCTTGTATGGATACAGCGTTTGACGATCGGTTCTGTTCCGGGGATCAGATGCGTATCACCCAGTTCTTCTGTTATGATCTCAAAACTGCGTTTTTCTATTTCTGCAGGTTTTACATTTTCCAGTTCTATCTTCACTTGATATTTCCTCCTTTGATCGTCACACCGATCCCGCATACTACCCGGTCTACCTGATCTGAATTTGCCGCAAGTACGGTACAGATCCTTCCGGTCAGTTCCCTGTATCTGCGATCAAATGCGTCTACCGGAACCAGACCATAGCCGATCTCCTGTGTCACAATTACAATATCCGGACACTTTTTTGTTAGTTTCGATGCGAAATCAATTGCTTCTTTTTCCGACCAGTTTTCTTTTTTTATCATGCTCTGGATATATTTTTCAAAATGAAAGACTCCTTCTGCCTCAAAAATATTATCTCCTTCACATAGTTCCCCATCCGTCCAATGAATGTATGGGTTCTGCTTTTTTGCATACGCAAGCTTCCCCTGATATGCACCGCCGATTATCATTTTCATTTTTTTATATCTTTCCTTTCAACCGGAATTCCGTACACAACTTCTGTCACCAGATCTGCCCTCTCTCCCATCCGAAGATTTAGCTTTCCGAGAAGCTTCAGATATTCTTCCATCTCCGGATTATCTGTCATGCTGTCTGAAAATACTTCATTTGTAACAACTACCAGATCATCACTGACCTTCTGCAGCTTATGGATCCCCGCCAGAATGGACTCTTCTGCATTTTCACCTGCTCCTGACGGATCGTACATTTCATTTGCCACAAGATTGGACATACATTCCAGGAGAACACTTCCTGTCTCTTTTGTCTGCAGGATTTCTGCAGCTTTTTTAAGATCCGTATAGCATTCGATTGTTTCAAACCCTTTGCCCGCACGAAGTTTTCTGTGACGTGCAATTTTCTCTTCCGTTTCCTTCCCGAAAGGTATCATAGTTGCTATATAGTAGCGTTTTTTGTTTCTTTTTGAATGGCTGGCATATTCCATAAGCTTCTGCTCTGCATATTCGGATTTACCACTTCCACTGCCACCTGTGATCAGATGAAACATTCTGCTGCATTTCCCTTCTCGATAATCTCATATATTTTCTTCATATCCATATTCTCACGAACTGCATTTGCAAGAATCTGATACTGCTTCTCTTTGTAAGCATGGTAGTCCATGGAGTGCATGGCTTCCTCGCCGTATCCTTTTTCTTCCAGAAGTGCCCCGATCAGTGCATCCGCTACTTCCCGGTCATCAAAAATCCCATGTACATAGCAGCCGTACACATTCTTCTTCTGCGCTCCGTCCCACCGGCTCTCACCTGTCACCTGATCACAGATCTGTACCATCATCTTATGATCTGCAGCATCTTTATCAGAAAAAATAGTTTCCCCCATATGGATCTCATATCCATCCAGCTTTGCACCGGACATTGCTTTTAAGATTCCGTTAACTTCTCCGAACCTTCCGGTAACACGGGTTCTTCTCTTGGTATTTTCAAATACAGTAACTGCAGGAAGCAGTCCCATTGCTTTTATGGTTCCACCACGTTCTACCCCTTCCGGATCAAGGATCTCTTCTCCAAGCATCTGGTAACCGCCACAGATACCAAATACCGGTTTCCCTGATGAGGCATGGCGCAGCACTTTCCCTTCCAGTCCGCTCTGACGAAGCCACAACAGGTCTTCCATCGTATTTTTACTTCCCGGCAGAATTACCAGATCTGGATTCCCGAAATCTCCTGCCTTTGACACATACCGAAGCGAAACTTCTTCCCTGCATTCCAGTACCGCAAAATCTGTGAAATTGGAAATACGCGGCAGACGGATCACTGCAATATCCAGAAGTGCCGCCTTTTCTTTCCGCTCAAACCTTTCTGACAGACTATCCTCATCATCAATATCCGCATAAATATATGGCATCACGCCACATACCGGTATCTTTGTCCGCTCCTCCAGCATCCTGATACCTGGCTCCAGAATTTTCACATCCCCGCGGAACTTATTGATCACCGTACCTTTGATCCTTGCCCGCTCTTTTTCTTCCAACAGCATAACCGTCCCGACGATCTGCGCAAACACACCACCACGGTCAATGTCTCCGGCAAGAAGAACCGGTGCATCCACCAGCTCAGCAAGTCCCATGTTGACAATATCATTCTGCTTAAGGTTTATTTCTGCCGGACTTCCCGCGCCTTCAATGACGATCACATCATACTTTTCTTCCAGTTTATGATAAGCTTCTAAAATAGCCGGAATATATTCTTTCTTTTTACGGAAATATTCCATCGCCGGCATGACTCCCGCAACTTCTCCGTTTACAATTACCTGACTTCCTACATCGGAGGTCGGTTTTAAAAGAATCGGGTTCATATAAACTTCCGGCCGGATCATAGCAGCTTCTGCCTGCATGACCTGTGCGCGTCCCATTTCCAGACCATCTGCCGTGATAAAAGAATTGAGTGCCATGTTCTGTGACTTAAATGGTGCAACCTTGATTCCATCTTCCTTTAAAACACGACAGAGCCCTCCCGCAAGAAGGCTCTTTCCGACATTTGACATGGTTCCCTGAATCATAATCGACTTTGCCATATTAAAATTCTCCCTGACCTGCATAGAGAATTTCTCCCAGCGCATCGATCAGTTTCTGGTTGTCTCCTCTCTGCCGCATACAAACACGATAATATCCTTCTCCGAGACCTTTGTAATTGCTGCAATCCCGAACCAGGATCTTCTGTTTTTTCAGTTTCTCATATAAATTTATACCGCTTCGCATCAGAATGAAATTGGCATCTGACGGATAATGGGTAATTCCAAGCTTGTCTAATTCATTTTCCATCCAGATTCTTTCACGGTTCGTAAAATCACAGGTCCGTTTCACACGCATCCGCTCTTTTAAAGATGCCATGCCTGCCGCCTGTGCCGGTATCGATACGCTCCATGGCTGTCTGGACTGTTCCATCTTCTCCAGAAATTCCATATCCGAAGTAACGGCATACCCGATACGGATTCCCGGAATCGCGTGCATCTTAGTCAGTGAACGGAGGATAAATAACGTTCTCCATCTCTTAGTATCTGCAAGAATGGATGCCGTAGCTGCATTTTCCGCGAAATCAATAAAACATTCATCCAATACCATCCGGATTCCGTAAGTCTCGCATCTTGCAAGAATCTTCCAAAGCATACTCCGGTCGATCAGCTTTCCGGTCGGATTATCCGGTGAACACAAAAATACCATATCAATATCTTCATTCAGAAGATCCAGAAAATCTTCTTCCAGTTGAAAACCAGTCGCTTCTCTTTTCTTATAATAACAGATCTCGCACCCGGTCGCACGCAGTGCCTGTTCATATTCCGCAAATGCAGGAACCGGTATCAGCGCTTTCCTTGGGCAGTCCGCAAGTACTGCCGTAAAAATCAGATCTGCCGCTCCATTTCCACAGATAATATGCTCAGCCGGAACTTCCAGTCTTTTCGCCAGAGCACTTTTCAGTTTCCTGCAGCTGGCATCCGGATAATTTCCAATTTGGTCTATTGACTTTCTTGCCGCTTCCACTACAGCTCTTCCAGGTCCGAACGGATTCAGATTCACAGAAAAATCTGTCATTCCTTTGTGTGTATAAATATCTCCACCATGTACATATTCCATAACCTTTTATTCCCCTTACATCAGTATCATACAATATTTCAGTAATCCAAAGACAAGAAGTGTCAGAAGTGCTGTTCCGTCCATTAGATTACCGGCTCTTAAAATATCTTCCGGCTCGATAGGACGCACATCATCTCCGATTGTCTCTTTCGGATATAATTTTCCAAAATAATAGGCATCTCCCGCAAGCTGCACCTGAAGTGCACCTGCACATACCGCTTCTGTCTGCGCGGAATTCGGGCTGGCATGCTTTCGCCTGTCTCTTTTCCAGACTGCCCACGCCCTTTTATAATCCATCCGGAAAATCCATGCACTTGCGATCATCAGAAGTGCTGATATCCTGGACGGAATATAATTCCATACATCATCCATTTTAGCCGCAAACCGACCAAAATGTAAATACTTTTCATTCTTATATCCTACCATAGAATCCATTGTATTAACAGCCTTATAAAAAAATCCAAGTGGTGCCCCACCGATCAGCATAAAAATGAGCGGTGCGATCACTCCGTCCGATGTATTTTCGGCTACCGTTTCTACCGCTGCCTTTGTCACTCCGGCCTCAGAAAGATTTCCGGTATCTCTCCCCACGATCATCGATACCGCATGTCTTGTGGTTTAAGAGCCGTACATAAACCTTCCTGCTTTCATCTTTCAGGCATTTTCCGGCAAGAAGCTGATAACACCAGAAAGTTTCCAGTGCAAATTGAAGCCAGAAGCTGACCTTTCCGACAAGATACAAAAGTCCCCACGGAATTCCGACCGATGCGATCACCACACCAAACCATAAAACACATCCTGCGATTCTTTCTTTTTTCTCATCATTTTTACAAAATCCGCGCAGCCACTTTTCCAGTATCGAAATCCAGTTTCCAATGATCCGTACCGGGTGGTAAAGCCATACCGGATCCCCGAAAATCGCATCCAGCGCCATTCCTGCTATACATGCCATCAAAGAACTCATATTTCCTCAATCTCCTCAAACTGTCTCTTTCCCTGCTGCCATTTTTCTTCCTCAATTTGAAAATGAAAACCTTTTCCGTTTTTCACCTGCCAGTGATAAAATTCTTTCTTTTCCGGATCAAATGCTTCCATCACCGACATGATCGTCCCCCCATGAACCACAAAGGCAATCTTCTTTCTTTTTCCCTTTATCATCTTTTCCATCATCTGTTCAAATCCGCAGACACACCGTTTCCGGAACTCCATCGGATCTTCTCCTCCCGGAAATGCCTTTGTACCTCCAGAATCAATCCAGCTCTGATACTTTGGATTCCCAGTCAGCTCCTGATAATTCTTCCCCTCAAAAAGGCCAAAATCACATTCCCGCATCTGCTCACAGACAACCTGCTCTGCTCCCGGAAAAAGAATCTCTGCCGTCTGCCTGCACCTCCTGAGCGGACTGACAATCACAAGCTCCGGCTTCCACTCCTCACGTCCATTTTCTTCTTTTTTCAGAGTATGCTCCAGAACGAACTCTGCCTTTATTTCTTCATCTGTCACCCCAATATACCGCTTCTCCAAATTCCCTTCCGTCGCAAAATGCCGAATCAGCTCGATTTCCATCTTCTATACATCTCCTCTTCCTTTCTCTGCTTTTCATTTGATTCCCTGCTTTTCATTTGATTCCCTGCTTTTCATTTGATTCCCTGCACAATCAATCCCCCAACTAATAATGCCAGCTCACAAATCTGCAGAAAGTATCCCGCCAGATCCCCGGTAACACCTCCAAACTGTTTCCTGCTCATCCGGTAATAATATCCAAATACTACTCCTGCAATTATAAGAAGTACCACCATACCAACCGGCGAACAGAAATACAAATATACTGCCGCCAGGATCAGGTATACAATCATTGTGATCCTTACTGCCTTTTTCTGTGCTCCATCCTGGAAAGTCTTTACAAGACCGCTTCCTCTTGCTGCCGGAAATGTCACTACAGCAATCCCACTGAGCGCTCTTGAAATTACATATCCTGCTGCTACTACCGGAAGCATCTCCGTCCGGATTTCACTCCATACGCCAAGGCTTACGGTAAAATAACAGCAGATTCCGATGACCGCAAAAGCACCGTTATGCGAATCTTTCAGGATTTCCAGTTTCTTTTCTTTATCTCCCCAGGATCCAAGTGCATCCATCGTATCCATAAATCCATCCAGATGGATCCCTCCACTTACAAAAACCGGTATCAATGTCATAACCGCAGCAAACATCAGTCTTCCACTGTTTACTTTCGGAAAAATATTTCCATCAAGAAACATTCCTGCCAGATAAATGAGTACTCCGGTCACAACACCGATCAGCGGAAAGAAACACATCGTATATTTCATATTTTCCTTGTTCCACTCAATGCGCGGCATCGGTATTTTTGAATACATAGAAAACGCAACGATCATCGGTTCTAAAAATTTCATCTTTCGTCCTTCCCATCCAGTACTTCATACTGCTCTACGTGAATATCATCAAAAGTTCCCATTTTACGGTACACCTGAAGTCCCATCTCAAGAAGCGGCATCGCTGCCACTGCTCCTGTTCCTTCCCCCAGACACATGCCACATGTAAGAAATGGTTTTTTTTCTAAAGCATCTAAAATCTTTCTTGACGCAGGTTCATCAGACAAATGGGATGGTAAAATATATCCTGCACATTCCGGAACCAGCCGTACTGCCACAAGTGCAGCCACTGCAGAAATAAAGCCATCTATCAGCACCGGAATCCGGTAGATCGCCCCACCGAGATATACACCTGCAAGTCCTGCTATGTCAAGTCCTCCAACCTTAGAAAGTACATCGATCGCATCTGTTTTATCCGGCTGCATCCGCTCAACCGCTTCCCGGATGACCTGTACCTTCTTTTGCAGACCTTTTTTCGTCAGACCTGCCCCCTTTCCTGTCATGACCTTCGGATCCTCTCCGAGCAATACAGAGACAACCGCACTGCTGGTCGTTGTATTTCCAATTCCCATTTCACCTGTCGCAAGAATTTCGTATCCCGCTTCGGCACACTTCTTTACCATCTGAATCCCAACTTCTATCGCCGCAACTGCCTCTTCTCTTGTCATCGCCGCTTCTTTTGCAAAATTGTGTGTGCCATACATCACTTTGTATTCTTTCTTTGTCACAGACGGCACATCTGTTGCCATTCCTACATCCACCGGGAAAAGATCTACCTTTGCCTCTTCTGCCATGATGCAGACGCTTGTCTCTCCTCTTGTAAAGTTATCCGCCACGATTGCCGTTACTTCCTGTCCGGTCTGTGTCACGCCTTCTTCTACCACACCGTTGTCCGCGCACATAATGATCAGCCCGCGCTTTCGCAGTTCAAAATCTGAAGTCCCCTTAATCCCGGCAATCTGGATCACCGCATCCTCCAGACTTCCCAGACTAAACAGCGGCTTCCCTACCGTCATCCAGTGCGCCCGCGCCTCTTCCATTGCATTTTCATCAAGTGGTTTTATTTTCTCTTTCCATCTGGTCTCTTCCATCTGTAAGTCTAATCTCCTGTCTTTTCGATTTGTCTTTGTCAGCTTTTTACTTGCTTCTGTAGGTTCTACACGCTTCTACAAAGCGTCTGGCCACTTTGGGGTTGGAATAAAAGTATAAATGCGGAAATCCCGCAAACAGATTCCCCTTCATATGAACAGCCTGCCATTTTCTCACACCATCCGGCTTTACGGCAAGTGTATCCTCTCCGTTTTCCGTAGAATCCCAATAATGGAACTCATGCGCCCGGATCTTCTCTCCCTTTTTCATATACACTCCGTTCATTTCCGCAGTCAGCTCAATGTATCCGAATCTTGTAAGTCGCCCTTTTTTGATCCCTTTTCCCGGAAGTACCCCCACCATCGGATAGTGCTTTCCATCTTCCCCTTCCAGCTCTTCTGCCAAATATAGAAATCCTCCACATTCCGCAATACATGGAATTCCATTTTCAATCTGCTTTCTTACATCTTTTCGCATAGCTCTGTTTTCTGCCAGATGTTTCGCACAAAGTTCCGGATATCCACCACCAAATAAAAGTCCGTCTAAATGTTCCGGAAGCCTTGTATCCTCCAAAGGACTAAACGGAATGATCTCACATCCAAGCTCTTTTAAAAGCTCCATATTATCCTTGTAATAGAAACAAAAGGCCAAGTCACGCGCTACGCCGATACGCACTTTTCGTCCGGCTGCTTCCTGTTTTGCCTTCACCGGATGATACTCCATTTCTTTTGCTTCCCAGGCAATTTTCAGCACCGATTCCATATCAAGTGTCTCTGTCAGAATCTCTGCTGCCCGGTCAATCTGTTTTCCCAGGTTCCCTATTTCCTCCGGAAGCATCAGTCCCAGATGCCGACTCTCCAGATGAAAAGCATCCTCCTCCGGCACATAACCAACCACCTGAACCTGGAATCCCATTGTCTGCAATCCCTCTTCGATCATCTTCTTCATCTTCGGATACAGCATCGGGGAAATCCGGTTCAGAATGATTCCCCGGATATTACTGTCATTCCGGTATTCAATCATTCCCTTCAATACTGCCAGGATTGTCGATGCCATACCTCTTGCCGGAACAACCAGGATTACCGGAAGTCCCAGGGTTCTCGCAACGTCATAAGTACTTGCCTCATCCGAATCCAGACTGATCCCGTCATAGTACCCCATCACACCTTCTGTCACCACAAGCTCCGCGCCTTCCGCATGATGCATAAACCGCTCTTTCAAGCGCTCCCGGTCACAAAAATACAGATCCAGGTTCTCGGAATCAATTCCCAGCACCTCCCGGTGAAACATAGGATCAATATAATCCGGTCCGCATTTGCAGGCGCGTACCTTCTTTCCGGTATTTTTAAATGCTTTCATCATTGCCATTGTCACCGCTGTCTTTCCACTCCCACTGGCAGATGCCGCGATTACAATTCCGGGAATTTTCATTCTATATCTCCTCCGTCTGAAATAATATAAATCGGATTTAACCCGGTCATCATGTGATATCTTCCAAGTTTCTTTGACTTTGCCACATTCAGTTGTATGATTTCCGGATCTGCAAGCAGTCCTTCCTCCATCGCCTCCATCGCTTCCTTCACGGTTTCCAGCGAAATTGCATTGATCACGATACGGACGTCCGGATTTTTTTTCTTTATGCACTGAATAATTTCTTTTAACTGTCCTGTACTGCCTCCGATAAAAGCATGGGTCGGCATTTCCAGTGCTTCCAGTGCCTCCGGTGCAACTCCTTCTATAACCTGAATCTGGTCTGCCCGGAATTTCTGCATATTCTTCCTGATCAGTTCTGCACCCTCCGGATTCTTCTCTATTGCATAAACGCGGAGATTCTCTCCTTGAAGAGCAGCCTCTATAGACACTGAACCGGTTCCGGCCCCCACATCATATATTACTGCATTCTTTGTAAGCTTCAATTTTGCAATGCTGACTGTCCGCACTTCCTCCTTCGTCATCGGAACACTTCCACGGATCAGCTCCTCATCTGCAAGATGAATTCCTGTTCTCTTTTCCGGCTTTGGATTCTCAATCAGAATAGTGGTAAGATCACCAAAATCTTCTTCCTGAAGCTCGTTTCCTTTTTTGATCACAATCTCTTCATCCGGATAAGACAAATGATTTCCAACCGAAACGGTTACTTGTTCCAGATGGTAATATTTCAGTTTTTCGCAGATCTCTTTTCCCGCACTTTTCCCAAGGATCAGAAATGTCTTTTCATGGTTTGCAACTACATGGATAAAATTCTGACTTCTTCCATGCATGCTGAGAATCTTTGCATCCTCCCAGCTTTTTCCAAGCTTTGCCGCAAGATAGATTACAGATGAAATCCCCGGAAAAATCTGTACTTCATATCCGTCTTTTTTCAGAATATCCGCCAGCTTTTTTGCCCCGCTGTAAAATCCGGTATCCCCGGAAAACAGCACCGTACATCTGGTCTTTTCCTCCTGCTCATCCAGGATTGCTCTGATTTTTTCCGGCAGATACTCTGCATAGCAGCATTTCTTTTTTTCCCGGAATCCTTCCAGCATCCGCGTAGCTCCGATCAGTACATCACTTTCCGCAATGATCTTTCTGACCTCTTCCGTAAGCGTTCCTTTGCTTCCCATCCCGATCCCGGCAAGATTTACCTGGCATTTTCGGTTTTCCACAGTTATTCCTCCAATCGATAGCCTCTCGGTGTCACCATTTTCCCATCCACATTTCTCGTCTGGCTGTTGCCGATATAAACGGTTGTAAACATATCGACCTCCGTATCCTTCAGCTCAGAAAGTGTCAGAATATGTGCATCTTCGCCTTCACGTCCGATGTTCCGCACATAACCGCAGACTGTATCCGGGCTCTGGTACTCCAGGATATACTCACATGCCTTTTTCAGGTAATCTGCCCGTTTCCGGCTGGACGGATTATACAGACAGATCACAAAATCCGCCATCGCAGCTCCGCGGATCCTCTTTTCAATCTTCTCCCACGGTGTCAGAAGATCACTCAGACTGATCACTGCAAAATCATGCATCAGAGGTGCACCAAGAACTGCCGCACCGCCATTTGCCGCCGTGATCCCCGGCACGACCTCCAGCTCCACCTCCGGGTAGCCCTGTCCCATCTCATAGAGCAGACCTGCCATTCCGTAAATTCCGGCATCCCCACTGCATACCATAGCTACCGTTCTTCCTTTCATCGCCTCATCCATTGCCATCTCACAGCGGATCACTTCCTGCCGCATTGGTGTGGAAAGGTACTTTTTATCCGGAAACCTTTCCCGTATCAGTCCCGTATATACGGTATACCCGATAATAACCTCACTTTTTTCCAGTGCCGTGGACGCCTGGTATGTCATTTCTTTCTCAGCACCCGGTCCAAGACCGATTACATAGACTTTTCCAATTTTACACATTTCCTGCACCTTCTTTTCCTTTGCCCTGCCTGAACTCTGTTGTAAACTCCGGATGATATAAAAGTGACCGTTCATACTCTCCGCCAAGCACCTCACCAACCACGATCAGTGCTGTCTTTGTAATTCCATTCTCCTTTGCTGTCACCGCAAGATCTTTCACTTTACATCTGCACACCTTTTCATCCTCCCAGGTTGCCTTGTAGACGATCGCTGCCGGAGTCTCCGGCTGATAACCGCCTTCGATCAGACGCTTCGACAGTTCTTCCAGCATCCCGGTACTTAAAAAGATTACCATTGTTGCCTGGTGCGCAGCGAAGCTTTCAATGGATTCTTTTTCCGGAACCGGTGTTCTTCCTGCCATCCGTGTGATCACCACAGACTGTGAAATCCCAGGAAGAGTATATTCTGCATTCAGTGCAGATGCCGCTCCGCAAAAGGAGCTGACTCCCGGGCACACTTTATAAGAAATATTCTCCTTTTCCAGCAGATCCATCTGCTCTTTGATCGCACCATACAGACACGGATCACCCGTATGCAGCCGGACGACTTTTTTCTCCTGCTTCTCTCCGGAAATCATCACTTCCATCACTTCTTCCAGCGTCATCTTCGCACTGTTGTAGATCTGACAGTCCTTCTGACAATTCTTAAGAAGCTCCGGATTTACCAGTGAACCGGCATACACCACTATATCTGCTTCCTTCAAAAGCTTCTGCCCCCGTACTGTGATCAGATCCACAGCACCGCTTCCTGCTCCAACAAAATGAATCATTTTTCTTTCTCCTTTGCTATTACAATCGAAAAATATCCTGCATCTTCCGGTATTTCTTCTGTGCATTTGTAAATTTTTTCTCCATCCATTCCGCAGTTCATGACCATTTTCGCCTGCTGTCCTTCCTCTTTCAGAACAGCTTTGACCTGCGCCATCTTTTTCCCGGTCTTCATAAGAACCTTCGTCCCCGGAAGCTTCAACTTTTCTTCAATTCCATAGGACACCGGAAGAACATGCAGCTCCTGCCGGTTCTCCACAAGCGAGATCTCCAGCCTTGCTGCCGCAGCACAAAAAGACGGAATCCCGGAAAAGATTTCCCCCTGATATCCCATCTTTTTCAGTCTTTTATAAATATAAATTCCTGTCGAATACACGGTCGGATCTCCAATCGTCAGAAAAACCAGATTCTTTCCTTTCTCCAGAAGCTCTGACGCCTTTCTTGCACCCGCATCGTGTATCTCTTTCAGTAGCTTTTTTTCCTTGATCATTGGCATGGGAAGATACAGCCGCAGCTTCTTTTTCGTCTCCGGCTCTGCCTCACACGCAATCCGATATGCCAGACATTCTTTTGCAAATGTCTCTTCTTCCCCCTCTTCCAGTTCCGGTTTCTTTAACTCCGGACTGCCAATTGGAAGTACCAATACCTGACACGCTTTAATCGCACGAATTGTCTTTATCGTCATCAGTTCCGGATCTCCCGGACCTACACCCGCAAGGTCAAATCTTCCTGCCATTTTTTGTCATACCTTTCTACCTATCCGATCTTTTCCCTCAGTTTGTCCACAAGAGATGTCTTTCCAAGAACCCCGAGCTCATCCGAAAACATCAGCGCCCCGACCTTCATCTTCTCGCCGGCACGCTTCGCCAAATGATACTCGATCTTCTCCATCACGGTCCGCATCGTCTCTTCCAAAAGTCCTCTTTCTTCCAGAATATCCAATGCTTCCTTCGTCGTAAAACACTTCATCAGAGCACAGACTGTCTCCCGGTCTGCCCCTGCCATTGCCGCATGGACGGCAAGCACTTCCATTCTTGCATCCGCCTGTCTGGAATGAGTATTCATTACACCTGCAGCGATCTTGACCAGCTTTCCGATATGTCCTACAAGCAGCAGTCCGTCCATCTTCAGCCGCACGCCGTCATCAATCGCATCCCCGATATAATTGCTGCATTTCACCGCAAGCTCCTGGTCGTACCCAAGTGTCTGCCTTAAAAAATCATTTCCATAATTTCCCGGTGTCAGATAACAATACCGGTGACCTTCATCACGAAGCATCTTCATTTCCAGGAAAATAGTCTGCGTCAGTGCCTGTTCACTCATCGGTTCTACGATTCCTGAGGTTCCGAGTACCGAAATCCCACCTTCGATCCCAAGTCTTGGATTAAACGTTTTCTTCGCGATCTCCACGCCCTGCGGAACATAGACCAGAACGTCTGCGCCACCATCCCAGTCATATTTCTCAATCTGGCTTTGCACCGCTTCCCGGATCATCTGCCGCGGAACCTTATTGATCGCCGCTTCCCCGGCTTCCTGCTCCAGCACCTTCCGGGTGAACCGCCCTACTCCGATCCCACCATCTAAGGTCACTCCTTTTTCCCTTTTTTTCGTGACCTTGGCGTAAACGAAGATCCCGTTCGTCACATCCGGGTCATCTCCGCTGTCCTTCTGAATGGCACAGCTGACAGATTCATTTTCTCTTTGGATCTTTTCTACTTCCAGATACAGTTCGATCCCTTTCGGCGTCATAAGAGATACC
>ENA-ORUV01000662-ORUV01000662.1-human-gut-metagenome-genome-assembly--contig:-NODE-662-length-22420-cov-3.96503_pt1 | contig 22420 bp, 10 predicted proteins | sample MGYA00242089_ERZ509229 | MGnify/ENA primary metagenome ERZ509229 (study PRJEB26280, sample SAMEA2338805) | human gut metagenome | biome: human gut; feature: human-associated habitat; material: faeces...
CTGGTCGAGGGGAGGATTGCGGAAAAGCACCTGTCCGCCGAGCAGGCGCTCGGAGAAGCCTGCGAAGAGGTGTGCGGCATGTTCGCGGCGCTCGACGACGACTACCTGCGCGGACGTACCGACGATGTGCGGGACGTATGTGCGCGTATCGGCCGCATCCTGTCGGGCGAAACCGCCCACGATCCCTTTGCCGGGCTGGCTCCGGGGACGATCGTGGTGGCCGACGAGCTGGCGCCTTCGGATACGGCACAGATGGATTTCAGCAGGGTCGCCGGATTGGTGACGGCGCACGGAAGCGTGACGAGCCATGTCGCGATCATCGCCCGGAACAAGGGCATCGCGGCGCTGGTCGGCGTTGCCGGGTGCATGCGGCAGGTCAGAACCGGCGACCGGCTGATAATCGACGGGGAGCGGGGCGAACTGATCGTCGATCCCGATCCGGCTACCGGACGCAAATACGCCGCGCGGCTCGAATCGCTGCGCCAGGATGCGTTCCGCTGCGCGGCGGATGCACAAGCGCCCGCCGTCACGCCCGCCGGGCGGCGGATCACGGTGCTGGGCAATGCCGCGAACGTCGACGAAGTGCGACGCGCGCTCGATGCAGGCGCCGAGGGCATCGGACTTTTCCGGAGCGAGTTCCTCTACATGCAGGGCCCGGCGCTCCCCGACGAAGAGACGCAGTTTGCGGCATACCGTGCCGCGGCGGAGCTTTGCGGGGCACGTCCGCTGACTGTACGGACACTTGACATAGGCGGGGACAAAGCATTGCCCTACATGCATTTCGAGCCGGAGGAAAACCCGTTTCTGGGATGGCGTGCGATCCGGGTTTCGCTGGCCATGCCGGAGCTGTTCCGCACCCAGCTGCGGGCATTGCTACGCGCGAGCGCATTCGGCAACGTGCGGGTGATGTTCCCGATGATAGCTTCGGTCGGGGAGTTCCGCGCCGCCAAAGCGGTTGTCGAGACCTGCATGGCGGAACTCGACGCAGAAGGGGTTGCCTACGACCGCGACATAGCGCTGGGGGTGATGATCGAGACCCCGGCCGCCGTATTCATCGCCGACGAACTGGCTGCCCGGGCGCGGTTTTTCAGCATCGGCACCAACGACCTGACGCAGTACGTGATGGCCGCCGACCGTGGAAACCCCCGCGTGGCCTACCTTTGCGACGCATTCGACCCGGCCGTGCAACGCAGCATCGGCATGGTGCTCGACGCCGCGCACCGGGCGGGTATCGAAGCCGGGATGTGCGGCGAACTGGCTGCCGACCCGCGCGCCACGCAGCGCCTCGTGGCGCTCGGTCTCGGGGAATTCAGCGTCGGCCCCCCGGCCATCGCCCCGTTGAAACACCGTATACGGACTGACAAATAATTTTTATCTTTATCCCAACGTCTAAAACTCGAATTATGAAGAAAACAATGCTCCTGCTCTTCGCCCTCATGCTGTCGTCGGCGATTTGTGCGCAGGATTACCACGTTGTCCTGTGGGACAACACGACGGCACCCACCTCGAACGGGCTTTCGGGCGACGAGGTCGAATCCAAGCCCGGACAGTGGAAAAACACGCAGACGGCCGAAATGTGGATTTACAAGGCCGGGGACAATGCCACGGGACAGGCGCTCGTGTTTTTCCCCGGGGGCGGCTATTCGTCGCTCTCGGTCGGCAACGGACATAAGGAGGCCCAGTGGTTCGCCCGGAACGGCATCACGGCCGCGGTGGTGAAATACCGCCTGCCCAACGGCCACAGCGAGGTTCCGCGCAACGATGCCGACGAGGCGCTGCGCGTGATGCGTTCGATGGCTGCGGAACTGAACATCGACCCCGCGAAAGTGGGGGTGTCGGGGACTTCGGCCGGGGGTTACCTCGCCGGGAGCGTCGGGACGCTTTCGGACGTGAAGCCGGGCTTCATGATCCTCTTCTACCCGGTGATCTCGGCCGACCCGGACAAACGCCATAAGGGGACTTTCGTACAGCTGCTCGGCGCCGAAGATGCCGACAAGCCCCTTGCACAGGAGTTCTCGCTCGAAAAGAAGGTCGATGCCGCCACGCCGCCCACGCTGTTGTTCCATTGCGACGACGACAAGGTGGTACCAGCCGTGAACAGCGCGCTGTTCTACCAGAAGCTCAAGGAACACGGCATCAAGGCCACGCTGCACATCTATCCGTCGGGCGGCCACGGCTGGGGCATGAACTCCCGCTTCCGCTATTACGACGACTGGCAGAAAGCCACGCTCGACTGGCTTTCGACGCTCTGATCCCGCGGCGCCTGCGGCCCGTGAAACGACAAAAGAGGCTCTTTCCAGAGCCTCTTTTTGTTGTGCGATCCTGCCGGCATTCCGGTACGGGAGCCGGCGCCGGTGCCGCGTGCGGCCGATCCCGGGAATCCGGCGGCCGCTGCGCTTATTTCTTGCGGTAGATGACCTCGCAATGCTCGCCCGTGAGGTATTCGACGATATTGAGCACCTCTTCGAGCGAATTGGATCGCTGGTAATTGAACGTATAGCGTTTGTCGCCGTAGCGTCCCGGCACCGAAAGCCGCACGCCGAAGGTCGTCTCGATGTGCGAGATGATCTCGTGCAGCGTAGCGTCGGACATCGTCACCAGGTCGTACTGGGTCAGCACGAGGTGCGAAGCGTTGACCTGCGTAATGGCGAGGTTGTCGTCCGCAGCGTCGTACAGGGCGCGCTGGTCGGGTTGCAGCGTCACCAGGTTGACCCCTGCGGGCGTCTGAAGGCGTACGGAACCGTGTTCGAGGACGACTTCGGCCTGCTGCGAACCTTCGTAGGCCTGCATGCAGAAGGAGGTGCCCAGCACGCGCACGCGCAGTTTGTCGGTGGACACGACGAACGGGGCGGCTTCGTCCCGCGCCACCTCGAAGAAGGCCGCGCCGGCCAACTGCACGTTGCGCTGCGTCGGGCCGAAGGCTTCGGGCAGCGTCAGTTTCGTACGGGCGTTGAGCCACACATGCGTGCCGTCGTCGAGCGTGACGGTCGTCACCGCATCGCCCGTGTTCTCGTAAACCCGGTATATGTCGGGTGTCGAGAGGAAATGCCATGCCGTGCCGGCGCAAACGGCGAGCAGGACGGCAGCAGCGGCCCCCAGCGTCCACCGCACCAGTCTGCGGCGACGGGTGGATCGCTCGCCGGCGACGATACTCCCGATCCGATGGTCGGTGCTGCGCATGAACGACGCGAAGCGCGACAGGTCGGTGCTCTCCTCGAAGACGCGGCGTGCCCCCCACAGGCTCTTCAGTTCGAAGAAGTATTTGCGGTGCTCCTCCGACTCCTCCAGCCACGCGAGAAGGTACTTTTCCTCCTGTTCCGAAGTCTCCCCGGCAAAATATTTTTGTATGACTGAGTCCATTATAATCGTATCGTCCATTTGTTCTGTGTCCGTTTAGTATACAATCCACGGGAGAAATCTACCCAAGCGGATGGGAATTATTTTGTAAAAAAATGAAAAACAGCAGCAGAATTAGCTCCGATTTCGACAATTTTGCCCGCAGTTGCCTCAGGGCAAGGTAAATATGGTTTTCGACCGTGCTCTGCGCAATCCCCATCCGTTCGCTGATCTCGCGGTGGGAGAACCCTTGCAGGTAACTCAGCGAAAAGACCTCGCGGCATTTGGCCGGGAGGGCTGCGATCGCCTCGTTGATGCTCGTGCGCAGATCTTGCGAGTAGAGCTTTTCGATGACCGGATTCCGGTCGGGATCGTAATAGGCGTAGCCGATGCTTTCGATACGTTCCTGGTAGTAGGAGCGGTAGCTGCACGCATGGCGGTGCTTGTTGACGTAGTTGACCGACTGGTTATAGACCGAGCGGAGCAGGTACCCGTAGAGCGACTGCCCCGGGTCGAGCGCCTCGCGGCGCACCCATACGTTAACGAATACGTCCTGCACGACGTCCTGCGCCCAGTTCCCGTTCAGGAAGAGGCGTGCGTAGGCCGTCAGCGGCGCATAATAACGGCCGCACATCTCGTCGAAGGCTTCGCGGCTCCCGGCGCGTATGGCGGATATGAGTTCTGCAGGCTCCATGTTCGTATCGTATGCACAAAGTTAGAAAATATTTGCAGATTGGCGAGCCCGCCTGCCTTTTTTGTTTTCCGCAGGGCAATAAAAACGGCGGCGGGCATGATACCCGCCGCCGTCGGCTGTCGGTCGCGCCTTCAGGGAACTGCGGAGTGCCGGGTGAATTCCCCGGGCATGCGCGCACCGCCCTGCGGCAGTCAGTTGGCCGACACGAATGTCCTGGTGAGGAGCTCCTTCAGGGTCTCGGGGTTGTTGGTGGTGATGAAATCCATTCCCCATGCGATGCAGGTCATCATGTCCTGCACCGTGTCGACCGTCCATACGTTCGTGACCATGCCGTTGGCATGTGCCTCCTTGACCCATCCCGGATTGCCCGAATAAGCCGAGAAGCGGTAGTCGATACCCCCGATGCCGTCCTGCCGGACTGCGGCGGGAGCCAGGTCGCCGTTCAGGTATTGCACCATGGCACCCGGGAGGGCGTTGACGATGCGTTTGCAGGTCGTATAGTCGAAAGCGATGTATTCCACACGGTCGGTCAGCCCCTTTGCTTTTACGGCCTCGATGACGGCATCCGCCGCACGGGCGTTGCCGACGAGGAGTTGTCCATAGCCGAACCGTCGTTGCGGAACACCACGTCGAGCAGGTCGGCCGTCGGAAGGAGCGGCGCCGCCGCTGTCCATGGTCGTGGCGTTCGCCGTTTCCGACCAGTCGGAATCGAGGCTGCCGACCGCCTTGACCTTGGCCCAGTAGGAGGTGTTGCTTTCCAGGTTGGTCAGCTCCTGCGACGTTGCCGTGGACGCGATGCCGGTCTTGTAGGCATACTCGCTTTCGGGGGCTGAGGCCGAACCTTTCCAGTAGGCGACCGTGTAGGAAGTCGCATCGGGGACAGCGTTCCATTTGAGCGTCAGCCTGTCGGCCGCCGCTGCGGCGTCGAACGAAACCCCGCCCGGTGCTGCGGGTTTGGTCGCGGGGGTGATGGCCGTGCAGGTGACGACCACGTTGTCCAGCAGGGCGCGTTTCTCGCTCGTCGAGATCACGATGCGGCAATCGGGCGTCACGTTCGTGAGGGTTGCCTCGAACTCGCGGAACCGGGCTTTGGCAGCCGAAATATCCACGGGGTCGGCCGCGGAGACCTCCGTGACCGTGCCGGTGATGGCGCCCTTTGCGCCGAGCACGGCGCCGCGGACGGCCTTGACGAGGATTTTCCCGGCATCGGCGCCCGAACCGTCGTATTTCTCGCTGTAAGCCTGTGCCGAGAAGCGCACCTTGACGGTCGCCGCATCGGGCAGGGCGGTCAGTTCGGGGGTGTAAAGCGAGGCGGCCGCACTTCCGGCGCCCATCTTGACATAGCCCGGGCGGCCAGCGATGTTGCCCGACTTGCCCCAGGCCGAAAGGCCCGTGCCCTCGGTGTAGGGCGCAGCCACGCCGCCGCCGCTGAACAGGTCGAACTCATTGGCCGTACAGCGGGTGGCCGAGAACCCCGAAGGATTGTCGCCCGAAGCTGCGGCGTAAGTCCCGCGGTTCGAGCTCGGGGGATAGTAGCCCGCGGCGAAATTGGCGATGTCGCCGCCGTGGATCACCTTGGAGAAATCTTCCGCCAGGAGGATGTCGCCCGCCTTTGCCGAGCCGGGAGCGGTGGCACCCGCCTGCGGCCCCGCGGCGGCAGTCGCATATGCGAGCGGGTCGGAGAAGAAATCGTTGGTCTTGTCGTCCACGCAGACGTAGTAGGTCGTGGCGGGGGCCAGTCCCGAGAAGGTGAAGCGGAAGCGGTTCCCGGCCGTGATGCCGAAGACGTTCGAGGCATTCCAGCCGACGAAGAGATCCTTGCATTCGGCGTCGCTGTAAAGTTTCACGTGGTAGACCTGCGCACTGCTGTTGACACACGCCTGGCCGTCCGCACGGGCCCATTCGACCGTGAGGGTCGAGGAGGTCGCCAGCACTTTCGACACGACGATCCCGGCCTGTACCGGGGCTATGTCCGTCTTCTGCGACACGACGGCGGAGTAGTCCGAATCGTAGCCGGGGTTGTTGTAGCGGCACGCCTTGACCTTCGCGTGGTACTCGGTGCCGGCCTCCAGTTCCTTGAGCAGGTACGAGGCCGAGGTGATGCCCTCCGCTACCGTGGCGTCCTTCTCCTCGGTGCCGTCGGCCCACCATGCCACCGTATAGGAAGCCGCCCCGGGCACTTCGTCCCATTCGAGGGTCAACTTGTCGGAATAGACGGCTTCGGCGTCGAATTTCACGTTCGCCGGAACGGTGAGTTTTTCCAGTTTGGTCTCGCCGTCGTAAACCACGACGATGTCGTCGAGCAGGTAGCGGGTCTTGTTGGCGCCCGCCTGCGCGGGGTTCGACGAGAAGGCGATGCGCGACGTGGGCGAAAGGCCGTCGAGCGTCACCGTGAAGGTCTCGAACCGACCTACGGCCGACGAGATGTCCACGACTTTCGAAGCCACGGCCGTGCCTTTCTTGCTCACGGAGTTGTTCGACCCGAACTCGGCGCCCTCGATGGCTTCGACCACGATGTCGCTGCCATAGACGTTTTCGCCTTCGGCATAGGCGCTGGCCGAGAAACTCACCGTCACGGTCGTGTTCTTGGGCAGGGCCGCCAGCTCGGGCGTATAGAGGATGCCGATACCGCCGCCACCGCCGCCGCACTTGATATAGCCCGGACGGGTCGAGGTGTTGCCCGACAGCCCCCAGCCTTTCATGCCGACGCTTTCGATGTACTCGGCCGACGTGCCTCCGGTGAATACGTTGAACTCCGTCGTCCAGTTGCAGACCGGACGGTCGCCGTCGGCCTGCGGGTTCTCGCCCGTGGCGGGTTCCCACGTCTTGCGGAACTCGGTACCCGATACGGCGTTGTAACCTGCCGCCGAGCGGACGATGTCGCCGCCGTGGATGAATGCCGCGAAATCCTGCGCCAGCACGATATCTCCGGCCTGTGCCGGGTTGTTCTGCGAGGCTTTGGGCCCGGCCTTGGCCGTGGTCCCGGCGACGACGGGGGTCATGATGTTGCCGAAGCTGGCATTGGTGACCCGGGCGTAGTAGGTCGTTTCGGGATCGAGCCCCGAGAAGGTGAACCTCACGACGGGATAACCCGCCAGGGCGGTGAAGATGCCTTTGTCCGACGCGAGTTTTCCGTCGGCCAGCCAGCTGACATGCAGTTCGCTGCACGCCTCGTCACGGAACAGTTCGATGTTGTAGAGGCGCGTGGCGTCGGTCGCCGCATCTTCGGTATACGACCACTCGTAGGTGAGCGTCGACCCCGTCGCGGCATTGAGCGTGAGCTTCGGGTCGAGTTCGAGGATACCCACTGAGGCCATCAGCATGGCCGGCTGTTCGTTAGCGGTGACGTATACCCAGTCCGAGGTGGAGGAGTAGGGGTAGTTGGCCCTGACGCGGCCATAGTATATCCGGTCGGCCGCTAGGTCGGTGAATTCGTGGTAGTCGATCGCGTCGGTGGTCTTGCAGAGCGCTTCGCTCACGGGGTTCATCTCCCCGTCGACGAGCTGCACGGTGTACGACGTCGCGCCGCGGATGAAATCCCAGCAGATCGTAAGCGACGTGGCCCCGTATTCGAGCAGTTTCACGTTCTTCGGGGTCTTGGACTTGTTGGCCCCCGATATTTCCACGCCGTCGTCCTTGCAGGCCGTCAGCGAGACTGCGGCCGATAGCGAGAAGAGGGCGAACAGAATATATAAAATGCTTTTTTTCATGGTAGTTGTCCGGTTTTAGTATACGAGCTTGATGTCGTCGATGTACCAGCGGCCCGCCTTCACCGAGGAGCCCGAGAACCAGCTGTCGGCCGTGGAGATGAAGAATGCCAGATTGGCTTTCGCGCCGGGATTGGGGATGACGGCCGTGACCTCGACCCACGTGTAGGCGGGGATGTCGAGCGAAACGTAGCTCTTGGTCGAAGCTACGATCTTGTCCAGCGTGCCCTTCGGGATCCAGAACCCGTCGTTCTTCTCGCAGATGCCCACCATGCCCTGGTCGGGGGCTGCGGCCCAGATGGCGACCTTGCAGGTCAGCAGCAGGTCGTAGCCCGCGGGGATGTTCAGCACCGGGGAGATGAGGTTGCCCGGCTGCCCGTCGGCATTGTCGCTCGCGGCGCCCAACTGGATGTAGCCCGGACACATGTAGTTCAGGTAGCCTGTCCACCCCTCCATGCCGATGGCGCGGTAGAACGCCGCGTTGCCGTTGCGTACGGTCGAGGTGATGCCGCCGATGCTGGCGTTGGTGCCCGCCGTAACGCTCACCGTCTCGTTGTCGAGGCTCAGGTTGGCCACGGTCTTGTCGGCCGTCGTGACACCCGCCTTCTGGCCGATGCAGTCGCCGCCCCAGGGGAATTTGCCGAAGTTCTGCGTCAGCAGGGGAAGCTCCTCGCCCTGGGCGTCGAACCCGGCGCGGACGATGGTCGAAACGGAGCCGAAGTCCTTTTCCGCGCCGGCCTCGTCCATAGCCTTCACGGCGAAGGTCACGATGCCCTGGCGGGTGGCGGTGCCCGTCAGGGGTACTTCGATGTAACCGTTGCCGGCCGCCGAGATCGAATAGCTGCCGCTGGCGGCCGTGATCCCCTCGCCGCCGGTCTGCGTCACCGTGACGGTGTATTTTTCCGTGCCGAGCGCCTTGATGTAGGGGATGCGGAGCTTGGCCCCGGCTTCCGCGTTGAGTTTGAGCATACCCGAGACGTCGAACTGCTGTCCGTTGTCGAAGGGTTTCCACTCGAAGATACCGTTGTCCTGCCTGATGGCGATGGCGACGTTCTCTTCGCCGCAGCCGTGCAGGTAGATGGTGGCGTTACGCTCCTCGGAGGTGTTCTGGTCGCAGGTGACCGTCACCTTCTGGTAGGTGCCGGGGTCTCCCTTGCCCGAGAGCTGGTCGACATGCACCCAGCCGTAGGCGTTCGTCCACTCGCGGCTGTCGGGGGTGTCGCTGATTTGCCAGTCCCCCGTGGCGCGGATCGTGAACGTATCGCTCGATTCGACGTACGGGAAACTCATCTCGCGCAGGTTGCGTTTGAGGAACCCCTGGTCGTCGTCGCTGCACGCGGCAAGACCGCAGATCCCGCCCAACGCGAGAACTATCGTCAGTTTATGAATAAATTTCATCATGATTGGATCGTTAGTTTGTTTGTAAAACCGATAAAAAAAATCAGAAACCGACTCCGGATACACTGCCGGATGTCAATTTCCTACACGGTTTCTAACGATATCGAATGACTTGCATTGCAAATATAGCAATTTTCCGGGATTCGCAAGAAAAATGTTTAAAATTTTACGAACCTTGCGGCGAAAAACCGAAAAATAAAATATCTGTAATATATAGGTATAAAAATTTGCATTGCAATTTTGTGAAAAAAGCTTCCGGCATTGGGTAGTTTGCCCCGGTCGCTTGTATCTAATGCAGACCGGACGGAAAACGCCGGCCGCAACCGACCCAATGCAAACTAAAAAAACGATTATTAACCGGAAACTTTAAAACAACTTCGACGATGTCTGACTAATCCCTCCCCCTACACCAGCACTACACGGTTTTTTATCGGACGACGGATGACTTGCAAGGTTCTGTCTGCCGTATCGGAACGAATTTCCCCGGAGCCCGCCTGCACGGCGCGGCTGCGGACGTGCTTTGCACGCGGCAGCGGGAAATAACCAATTAACCGAATTGAAACTATGAAGAAATTATTCCATAAAGGACTATGTCTGGTCATGGTGCTCTGCGCGGGGGCTTTCGGCTGCTATGCCGCCCAAGGATCGCTCCCCGGTGCGCAAGGGCAGGGGTATGACCTGAATTTATCCTACTCGCGGACGACGCTCAAGGCCGTTGCCGATGCTATTACGCAACAAGTGGGCATCGCCTTCTCCTACGAAACGGCACTGGCCGGCTATCCGATGGAGAACCTGGAGGTCTCGGAGAAGGGTGCCACCATCGAGGCCATCCTTGCCGCCGTATTCACGCCTCGCGGCATCGACTACCGGGTGGTTGACAAAGTGGTCGTGCTGACGCGCAGCACGCGCCCCGTTCCGGCAGCCAGTGCCGCCGCCAAATCGGAGGTGAAAGGGGTCGTCCGCGACGCTGCGGGCAACCCGATGATCGGCGTGACGGTCACTATCAAGGGGACGCTGGTCGGCGTCTCGACGGGTGTCGACGGCGGCTATGCGATCCCGGCCGACGGGAACGCCACGCTGCTCTTCTCGTATATCGGCTACCGCCCCCATGAGGAGGTGGTAGGGCGCCGCACGCAGATCGACGTCACGATGCAGGAGGACGAGCTGGTGATGGACGAAGTAGTCGTCGTAGGCTACGGCACGCTCAAGAAACGCAATATCGTGGGCGCGGTCGAGAACCTTTCGGGCGACGCGGTCGAAAACCGGCCCAATGCCAACATCACCCGTTCGTTGCAGGGCCAGATCCCCGGCCTGAACATCGTGCAGGTCGACGGTAAGGCCGACCATGCCGGCGAAGTCACCATCCGCGGCGTGAACAACACGTTCAAGGCCCGTGTGAGCGGCGGTGAAAAGACCAACAAACTCGGACAGGGCGGCGGCGCGCTGGTGCTCATCGACGGTGCCGAAGGCGACATGGGTTCGGTGAACCCCGACGACATCGCCTCGATCTCGGTGCTCAAGGACGCTTCGTCGGCCGCAGTATACGGCGCCCGCGGCGCATTCGGCGTGATTCTCATCACGACCAAGGATCCCGAGAAGGGCAAGGTGCGCGTGAGTTACAACGGCTCCGTGTCGCTGCACCGCCGTACGGTGATCTGGGAGGACAACGTGGTCACCGACCCCGTGCAGTGGGTCGATGCCTTCCGCGAGTCGTATCTCAACTCCTCGCCGACGGCGACCGTACCGTCGCTCTTCAATAACTACATGCCCTATTCGAACGCCTGGTTCGAGGAACTCAAGCGCCGCCGTGCCGATCCGACGATGGACAACTACGACATCGACGCCAACGGCAACTACAACTACTACGGCGAGACCAACTGGCTCAAGGAGATCTACAAGTCGGTGAACTATTCGACCACCCACGCCGTCAGCATCCAGGGCGGCCGCGAAGGGGTCAGTTACTACATTTCGGGCCGTTACTACAACCAGGACGGCATCTACAAGGTGGGCGAGGAGACCTACAAGAAGTATAACCTCCGCGCCAAGGGTTCGATCCGCATCCGCCCGTGGCTGACGCTGGACAACAACACCAGCCTGATGAGCAGCAAGTACCACCAGCCCATGGTGCACTACGGCCAGCAGGTGATCTCGCGCCAGATCGACATGTTCGCTTTCCCGTTCGCCCTGCTGAAGAACCCCGACGGTACCTGGACGCAGACCGCGGCCAAGACCGGTTATGCGGCCTTCGCCGAGGGCACCTCGTGGCAGGAGAACAACAAGCTCGAAGTGGCCAATACCACGACGTTCAACTTCGAATTCGTCCCCGACGTCTTCAAGGTCTCGGCCGACGTGACCTACAAGGGCTCCCGCTGGTCGCGCGACCGCATGGAGAACCTCTACACCTACTACACCGGCGTGAACGTTTCGGGGCAGGACAACAGCTATTCGTCGCTCGAAAACTGGACGTACCGCTCGGACTACATCTCGACGAACATCGTCGGTACGGTCACGCCCAAGCTGGGGGCCGACCACGACCTGAACGTGGTCGCCGGATGGAACCTCGAGGACTACGACTACCGCACGCAGAAGACCTACCGCCAGGGCAACCTCTATCCCTCGAAGCCGAGCTTCACGCTCATGGACGGCGAGTATTACTCGACCACCTCGGGCGGCTACACGTGGGGGCTGGTCGGATTCTTCGGCCGCGTCAACTACGCCTATGCAGGCCGCTACCTGGCCGAAGTGAGCGCCCGTTACGACGGGTCGTCGAAATTCCCGTCCAGTTCGCAGTGGGGCTTCTTCCCCTCGGCATCGGTCGGATGGCGCCTCTCCGAAGAGCCGTGGCTCAAACCGCACGTCGAAGGGTGGCTGGACAACTTCAAGGTTCGCGCCAGCATCGGTTCGCTCGGCAATGCCAACATCGGCCTCGACCTCGACCTGTTCCACAACCGGCTTTCGTTCACCGGCGACTACTACCGCCGCAATACGACCGACCTCTACACCGTCGGCCCGAACCTCCCGCAGGTACTCGGTAGCGCCGCGCCCTACGGCAACTACGCCAGCCTCAAGACCAAGGGATGGGAGCTGAGCCTTTCGTGGCGCGACTCGTTCAACCTGGGCGGCAAGCCGTTCAGTTACAGCATCAAGGGTATGCTGTGGGACAGCCGCAGCTGGATCACCGACTACTATAACGAAACGGGCGACCTGACGACCTACTACAAGGGCATGGAAATCGGCGAGATATGGGGTTTCCGCACGGCGGGCATCTACGCCAGCAACGCCGACGCCCTGAACGGCCCGGCCTACAACTTCTTCAAGAACGGCGAGATGTTCCGCGCCTATGCCGGCGACCTGCGCTTCGTCGACGTGGACGGCGACGGCATCATGACCAAGGGCAACCGCACGCTGTCCAACCACGGCGACCTGGAGATCATCGGCAACCAGTCGCCGCGCTACCAGTACAGCATCAACATGTCGCTGAACTGGAACGGCATCGGGCTTTCGATGCTGTGGCAGGGCGTGGGCAAGCGCGACTGGTACCCGTGGACGGAGTCCGGATTCTTCTGGGGCAAATGGAACCGCGCCTACAACTCGCTGATGAAGACACAGACGGGCGACAACGTGGTTCGGATCGACAAGAGCACCGACAACTGGCGCGTCACGAACATGGACAAGAACCCCTACTGGACACGCATGGTATCGCTCGCCGCCAACCGCAACGACGGCCCGCTGACGTGGGAGAACGACCACTACCTGCAGGACGCTTCGTACATCCGACTGAAGAACATCACCATCGACTACACCTTCCCCAAGCACATCTGCAAGAAGCTGCGCCTCGAGGGGCTGAAGGTCTACCTGTCGGGCGAGAACCTCTTCACCCACTCGCCGATGTTCAAGCACACGGACATGTTCGACCCCGAAGTCATCACCAGCGGCGACTCCGATTTCGCGGCCTCGACCACTTCGGGCCTGAACGGTACGGGTAACGGCTATTCCTACCCGATGCTCAAAACCGTGACCCTGGGTATAAACGTAACATTTTAACCGACAGCAACCATGAGAAAGATACTGCTATATACGCTGATGACCCTCGCTGCCGCGGGAATGGCCTCCTGCGAGGATTTCCTGACGCGCGACACCTACGACCAGATCGGCAGCGACGAGTTCTGGAAATCGGAAACCGACCTGGAACTCTATGCCAACGGTTTCATCCAGAAGATGATCCCCGGCGACGGAACCATCACGCGCGGCGACATCTATGCCGACTACTGCGCCGTGGACATCCCGACCGACCTGCTGCGCCCCGACGGCAACGTCTCGCCCGACAACCAGACCGGATGGGCCGAGAGCAACTGGACGAACCTTCGCCGCGTGAACTACATGCTCGACAATATGCACAAGTGCAAGGGGCGTGTGAGCGACGAGATCTACAACCACTACGAGGGCGTCGCCCGTTTCTGGCGCGCCTGGTTCTACTACGACAAGGTGCAGACCTTCGGCGCCGTGCCCTGGTACGACTTCACGATCGCGGCCAGCGACAAGGAAGCGATGATGAAACCCCGAGACAGCCGCGAGTACGTCATGGACAAAGTGCTGGAAGACCTCACCTTCGCAAGCACCTACTGCCTCTCCGACGCCAAATTCACGAAAGGCTCGGCGCTCATCAACAAGTGGGTGGCACTGGCCTTCAAGTCGCGCGTCTGCCTCTATGAAGGCACCTTCCGCAAGTACCACTCGCGCGAGCCGTCGTCCGACAAACCGTGGCAGGCCGAGTATAACGCCGACAACAAATTCCTGCGCGAGGCCGCTGCCGCCGCCAAGGAGATCATGGACAAGGGGCCCTATTCGCTCGTCACGGGCGATGTGAAGACCGCCTACCGCTCGCTCTTCACCAGCGCCGGGCTGCTCACGCAGGAGGTGATCTTCGGCCGTGAGTACAGCAAGGAGCTCTCGGCGTTCCACGAGACCAGCTGGTACTACTATTCGCCGACCTACGGTGCCAAGATCGCCATGACCAAGAAGTTCATGAACACCTACCTCACGACCCGGGGCACGCCGTTCACCGACATCGACGGTTACCAGACCATCGACTTCATCCGCGAGTTCGACGGCCGTGACGCCCGCATGGCGCAGACGGTCATCAGCCCGACCTACAAGATGAAGATCAGCGGCCGCGAACGGCTCTATTCGCCCAACTGGAAAGTGACCCGTACGGGCTACCATCCGATCAAGTGGTCGATCGACGACGATGCCGACAACGTGCTGTCGAAGGCCGCGAGCTGGAATTCGCTGCCGATCCTCCGCTATGCCGAGGTGCTGCTGAACTACGCCGAGGCGAAGGCCGAGCTGGGCGAAATGGACGCCGCGGTATGGGATCAGACCATCGCGCAACTGCGCAGCCGTGCCGGCGTGACCCCGGTCGTCCCGGACAAGGCCGACCCCTACATGGAGGCCTATTTCCTCAATACCGTGACCGACAAGTGGATACTCGAAGTGCGCCGTGAGCGCGGCATCGAGCTCTGCCTCGAAATGGGGCTGCGCTGGGACGACGACATGCGCTGGCACATGGGCGACCTGCTCACGAGCGACAACAACCCCTGGACGGGCATCTGGATCGGCAACACGGGCTACACCTACGATTTCACGGGGCAGAGCACCGACGACAACGGCGATCCCGTACCCGACTTCTACATCCGCCCGGGCGAGGATACCGAACATTCGATCGCCATTTCCAATACGGGGGCCAACCAGACCTTCTCGCTCAACGCCGCGGGGAATATCGTCTGGGAGTACAAGCGCACGTGGGGCGAAAAGAAATACCTGCGTCCGATCCCCCAGACGGCGATCACCCGCAACCCGAACCTCGAACAGAACGCGCTCTGGAAATAAGCAATAAAAAACTCAGGATATGAAAACGAAAATCATGTTATTATGCTGTATGGCGGCGACGCTGATGCTGGCATGCAGCAACGACAAGTCCGGCGGGCATGACGGCGACGAGGGAGTCGAAACCGAAGTCAACGGCACGCAGCTCGACGGCAATACGACCCTCTACGGACTGGTGACCGACACGTCGGGAAACCCCATCCCGGGCGTGGTCGTGTCGGACGGCTACGGCTGCGTCACGACCGATGCCAACGGCGTCTACCAGATGGAGCGCTACAAGAAGGCGCGCTTCGTACATTACAGCACGCCGGCAGGGTATGCCATCAACACGTCGGCAGACAACTACCCGCTCTTCTACGCCGAGATCGTCCATAAGAACATCGCCGACCGCCACGACTTCGTGCTGACGCCGCTGCCGGCCCCGGAAAGCGATTTCACGCTGGTCTGCATCGCCGACCCGCAGTGTGCGACCACGGCCGAGATCAGCCGCTACGTCAACGAGACGATCCCCGACGTCGAGGCTACGGTCGACGCTTACAAGGCCAAGGGCACGCCGGTCTACGGCATCACGCTCGGCGACATCGTCTTCGACACGCCCGACCTGTGGAGCAACATGAAGGAGTCGATGGCCAATCGCAACCTGCCCGTCTTCCAGACCATCGGCAACCACGACCATCTGCAGACCGAGACTTCGGACGACAATGCCGCGGCCAATTTCGAAACGCAGTTCGGCCCGCGCAACTATTCGTTCAACCGCGGCGACGTGCACATCGTGTCGATGGACAACGTCCTCTACGAAGGCAAGAAAAAGTACAAGGGCGGCATCACCGACAGGCAGCTCGAATGGCTGCGCCAGGACTTGTCGCACGTAGACAAGGACAAGCTCGTGATCTTCTGCGCGCACATTCCCTTCCGCGGGGGTACGAGCGTGACGGACGAGAGCCACGAGAACTACGACGGCGTGCTCGACCTGCTGGCCGAATTCTCCGAGGCGCACATCATGATCGGCCATACGCATTACCAGCAGAAATACATCCACAAGCGTAACGGGAAGACGATCCTCGAACATGTCCACGGCGCCGCCTGCGGTGCGTGGTGGACGGCGAACCTCTGCGCCGACGGCACGCCGAACGGGTATGGTGTCTACGAGATTTCGGGCAACACCATCGCCAACCAGTACTACAAGTCGACCAACAAGGAAGCCGACTATCAGATCCGGGCCTATTCGGCCACGCAGGTGTTCGGCAAGTCGGGCAGCCTCACCTTCGGCTGGGCGGCCAACGCCCCGGCCATGAACGATGCGAAGTGCATCGTGGCCAACGTATGGAACTCCGACGCCTCGGGCAACTGGAAAGTCTCGCTCTGGCAGAACGGCACGAAGGTCTGCGACATGACCCGCGTCAAGACCTACGACTACTGGGCCTATGCCTACCACGTGCTCTATTACAGCAAGAGCGTGGGCACGACCTGGGGCAAGAACCTCGACCACTACTATTACGGGAACCTGGCGTCGGGAACGCCCGGGGCCGCCGATTTCGAAATCGTGGCGGAGGACGGCATGGGCAATACCTACCGCACCTCGAAGCTCCAGACCGACTTCACCGGCTTCTGACCCTCCCGCTTCCTAAAAGCGATGCCGCGCCCCAAAAAAGGGCGCGGCATTTTTCCTGCCGGTTCGCAGGCGCGGTTGCAGGCATGTCGCTTCCCGGGCGCAGGTTCCTCCTTCCGCCTTGCGGGAACCCCGTCGCCGCCCCTATACGGCGGCGTTCCGTCCCGGGCGGTCAATACCAGCCTTCGGTCTGCGTGAGGTTATAATTCCTGCTCATGGCCGCCTGCGTGATGGGCCACAGCAGTATGTTGGGGTTCTTGTCGCGCTGCGCCGCGATGTCGGCGCTGTACTCCCATATCTTGTCCGTGCGCAGGAGCATCCACCAGGTGCGGCCTTCGCCGACCATCTCCCTGAGGTATTCGTCGACAATCGCCTGCAGGACGGCTTCGGGCGACGTGTCGGTGTAGTAATCCCTCCGCCCGTAGGCCCTTGCGGCCAGCGGTGCCAGGGCTTCGAGCGCACCCGCGTAGTCCTTCCCGTAATAGCGGGCTTCGGCCGCCATCAGGAAGGCTTCGCCGTAGCGGTAAAGGATGAAATCCGAGTCGAAAATGCGTGTGCCGTTGTCCACGCGCCCCATCAGTTTCTCCGTCCAGCCGATCCTGCGGCCGCCCGTGCCGTAATCGGCCGTGCGGCAGGTCAGCGCTGCACGCGTATCGGCGGGGTCGGCCTGCAGCAGGGCCCGGTAGGTGTCGGTATACCACCACCACTGGTTGCCCCCGGTGGTGGGGACGGGGTTATTGCGGTAGGCCGCTTCGACGTAACTCTCGTTCCAGCCGAGGTAGTAGGCCGGGCCGTTCAGGGCCTCCGACACATCCTGGTGCACGGCGAAAATGACCTCGCGGCCGCATTTGTTCGACGAACTGAAAATATCGGCATACGCGGGCTCGAGCAGGGCGTCCGACAGGCCGAGTTCCCCGAGCGCCTCTTGGGCCATCGCCAGGTAAGCCTCGCCCCCGGCCTGCATACGGTACATCCACAGAGCATAGTCGGCCTTCAGCATCGCCACGGCGGCCGGCGTGGCCACGGTCTTGTCCGACGTATCGGCGACGTACCTTTCCGCGTCGGCAATGTCGCGTTCCACGCGCATCAGCACTTCCGAGACGGGGGTGCGTCCGAGGAACAGCTCCGTGTCGGTCGATTCGTAGCCCCAGAGCGGCAGCGGGGCATCGCCCCAGATGCGTGCGATCTGGAAGAAGCAGTACGCGCGGATGAAGTGGGCGTTCCCCAGGCAGAAGGCCCGCGGTTTCTCCTTCAGCCCCATCGCCGGGACATGCCTGATGACCAGGTTTGCCTGGTTGACCGTCGTGTAGAGCGCCGTCCAGTCGGCATACTCGTTGACCGAGCTCATGGTGCTGGTGCGCACCTGAGACTGGTCGACGCCGTTGAGCGTGTTGTGCGTCCCCGGGCCCCACAGCCCGTTGCGCAGCTCGCCCCAGCAGAGGTAGACGTCGTTCATGCTCTTGAGCGCGCTGCGCAGGTAGACGTACAGCCCGTAGGTGGCCGACGTGGCGTCGCTCTCCTCTTTCCACATGTTGCTGGCCGAGAGCTTGTTGTCCTGCATGATGTCCAGGTCGCCGTGGCAGCCGCCCGCCCCGTATGCGCAGAACAGCAGCGCGACTCCGGCTATAGTCTTTCCGAATTTCGTTTTCATGGCAGTAGGGTGTCAGAACGTGAGTTTGGCCGTGAAGAGCACTTTGCGCGTCGGCGGGTAGGGACTGAACCCGGTGTCGTAGGTCGACGACGCGGTGTAGAGGCCGCCGGTGGTCGCGGCCTCGGGCGAGACCCCGTGCACGGCCGTCCAGTAGCAGAGCGTGTTGCCCGAGACGGTGAGCGTCACGTCGCTTATGTGCAGTTTGCGCAGCCACGCCTTCGGGAGCGACCACGAGAGCGAAACATCGCGCAGGCAGAGGTAGTCGGCCTTCTCGACGAATATGTCGGACGTGCGCCCGTAGTTGCGGTTGCCCCAGTCCGTATCGTTGGCCGTGAAACGGGCGTAGCGCGTGTCGTCGCCCGGCTGCGACCAGCATTTTTTCACCTCGTTCACCAGGTTGTAGTTGCAGTTGCCCATCGTCGACTGGAAATAGCGCATCTGCATGTCGTTGCGCACCGAATGTCCCAGGGCATAGTCCATGTAGACGTTCAGCGTCCAGTTCCGGTAGCGGAACGTATTGCCGATGCCGCCTGTCGAGTGGGGCAGGGCATACCCCAGCAGGAACTGGTCTTCGGCGTTGATGATCTGCCGGCCGTCCATGCGCGTCGATCCCGGACGGTCTTTCCACTCGTAGTCGCCGATGTCCTTGCGCCCGGCTATCTGCCGCCGGTCGCTGCGCCGGTAGCCGCGCGACTGCGTGTCGTACCGGGCCGCGTCGGCCTCCTCCTGCGTCTCGATGATGCGCTCTGCGACATAGCCGAAGATACGCCCCATGCGCTCGCCCTCGGCGATGCCCCCGAACTGGCTCCCATCACCGACCGAGATGCCGTTGATGCGGTTGCGGGGATTGCCGTTGTCGGGCAGTTCGAGCACGCGGTTCATGTTGTAGCTGTACGTAAAATCCGTCCTCCACGAAAAACCCTTGCGGTCGATGTTGACCGACGACAGAGACAGCTCCGTGCCGTAGAACCTGACGCGCCCCAGGTTGGTCGAAACCGAGTTGTAGCCCGTCGTATTGGGGAGGCTGACGTCGAACAGCAGGTCGCGCGTCTCCTTGTTGTAATAGTCGAGCGCCAGCGTGATGCGGTTGTCCAGCAGCCCGAGGTCGATGCCGGCGTTGAACTGGAGGGTCTTCTCCCAGATCAGGCCGTTGTTGGGCATCGTATTGGTCGTGGTGGTCGCGTTGCCGTTGTAGGTGTAGAGCGAATTGTAGCTGCCGTAGGTGTCGTACAGCCCGATCCCGTTGTTGCCCGTCAGCCCGTAGCTCACGCGCGCCTTGAGCATGCTGACCGCACTGTTTTGGGGCCAGAATCCCTCCTTGCTGACCACCCATCCGGCCGATGCCGCCGGGAAATAGCCCCAGCGGTGGCCTGCGGCGAATTTCGACGAACCGTCGATGCGCATCGTCGCGGCGAGGAGGTAACGCCCGCCGTAGTCGTAGTTCACACGCCCGAAATAAGAGATCAGGCACTCCCGCGTGCGGGTACTCTTCGGATAGTTGGCGATGTTCGAAGTCCCGGCGTCGAGCACGGGCAGCTTGTCCGACACGGCGCCCTGCACCCGCACGTCGAAGCTGTTGAGTTTGTCGAGCATGTATTCGTAGCCCGCCACGGCACCCAGGCGGTGCCCGTTGCCGAACGTACCCTTGTAGTCGGCATAGGCCTGGAAATCCATGCGGTTGGTCTCCGAAAAGCCCTCCTTCATGGGCCGTATGTTCGAGCCCGTCGTGGGGTTGTCCTCGACATAGAAATAGCTGCGCGTATGGCGGTTGTAGTTGGTGAACTGCCCGACCAGGCGCAGCCCGTCGAACACCTCCCAGTCGAGGTTGATCGTGGCCGTCGAACGCTTGATCGTCGACCCGGCATTGTGGTAGTAATAGGCGTAGTAGGCGGCCGGTATCGTCGTGTTGTTGGTGCCCAGCGCAGGCGTGCCCGCCAGCTCCTCGCCCGCCTCCTCGCCGTACCAGTCGCGGTGGGTGTTAGGGACGGAGAGCCCGCGTATGACCGAGTTGCGCAGGCTGAGCGGCGCGCTCTCGAAGGTCTGCTGCTCGATCTGCGAATAGTCGAATGTCGTCGAGGCCCTGAGCCGCCGCGTCACCTGGAAAGTCGTGTTGCCGTGGAACGTGAAGCGCGAATAGCCCGTCGTGATCCCGATCCCGCTGTCGTCCGTATAACCCGCCGAGGCGGCGTATTGGATGTTGTCGCCGCCCCCGTCGATGCCGACGTAGTAATTCTGCCAACATGCGTCGCCGAACCATTGGCTCTGCTGGTCGTTGTCCTCGAAGACGATGATGCGCCCGGGGTTCACCGGGTCTTCGACCCATTGGTAGCCGGCGGGAACCGGTTCGTCCGGCCGGAGGTAACGGGTCGTCCAGAGCGATTTGGCCGTATTGCCCGTGCCTGCCGACTGTTCGCCGCCCAGCACCGATGCCGGATCCATGCCGCCGCAATACCCCTCCATGAGCGCCGGACGCACCGTGAGGATGTAATCGCGGGCGTTCATCAGGTCGAACTTCGTGGCGGGCGACGCCCAGGCCCACTGCCCCTCGAATACGATCCGGGGGCCGAGGTGTTTCGAACCTTTCTTCGTGGTGATGAGGATCACGCCGTTCGACGCGCGGGAACCGTAGATGCCCGCCGCCGCGGCGTCCTTGAGGAACGAAACGGATTCGATGTCGTTGGGATTCAGCCCGGCCATTTCGCGGACTACGCCGTCGACCAGCACGATCGGGTCGTTCGACTGGTTGATCGACGATCCGCCGCGGATCAGGAATTTGGGGTCTGCGCCCGGTGTCGCATCGGTCGTAGCGACCCTCACGCCGGGGACGCGTCCCTTCAGGGCGTCGCCGACCGAATTGACGGGGATACCCTCCAGGAGATGCCCGTCGAATTTGCTGATGGCCGCAGTCACCGTCCTGCGCGACTGCGTGCCGTATCCGACCACCACTACGTCCTCGAGCACGGCTTCGTATTCCTCCAGTACGACGTCGATGGCCGACCTCGTCCCGATGCGTTCCTCCCGGTCGGCATAGCCTATGTATGAGAAAACGAGGGTGGCGTCCGGATCGGCGAAGATCCGGTAATTGCCCTCCGCCCCGGCCGAAACGCCCCGCATCGTATCCTTCACGACGACCGAGGCGCCGACCAGCGGCATCCCCGAGCCGTCCTTGACGCGCCCCGTCACGAGTACCAGCTGCGAACGCGCGGAATCCGTGTCGTAGGTCAGCACCACGATGCGGTCGACGACCTTGTAACGGAATCCCCGTCCCTTGAATACCTTTTCCAGGATATGTTCCAGCGGAGCCGCGGTTTCATGCACCGACACGTCGCCGAGCGGCATCTGCGACAGTGCCGATTCGTAGGAGAACAGTACGCCCGTCTGTGAGGTGACGGCCTCCGTGAAGGTCAGCACCGTTGCGGATCCGAGCGTGAGATCCACAGCGTAGGTCTTTTGTGGCGAGGCATTTCTGCCGTCATCCGTAGCATGGGCCTGCGGACACATGCCGGTCAACAGGAGAAGAAATACCAATTCCAGCTTGGGGATGGAATTTTTCTTCATATTTTAAGGTTCGTGAAGCGTGTTCCGGGTTGTGCGGTGCAAAAGGCCTGCGGTGGTCGGCCGCAGGCCCCGTATCATTCGTTGCGGATCACCTCGCAATGCGTTCCGGTCATGAACTCGACGATGTCGACGACCTCCTCGAGCGAATTGCTCCGCAGGTAGTTGATGTCGTAGCGTTTGCCGTCGTCGGGCGACATGATGCGTATGCGTACGCCGTAGCTCTTTTCGATGCCGGCGATGATCTCCGTGATCGTGGCGCCCTTCATCGTGACCAGGTTGTAACGCCTGGTCACATAGAGCGGCGCGTTGATTTCGGCCACCTCCATGTCGCCCATCCGGGCGTCGTACACGGCGCGCTGGTTGGGATGCAGCCGCACGAGGTTGTCGCCGCCGGGGGTTTCGAGGCGTACGGCGCCGCGTTCGAGCACCACCTCCGTGAACGGGTTGCCGGCGAGCGCCCGGACATTGAAGGCCGTGCCCAGCACCCGGATCGCCAGCTCGCGGGTCTCCACGACGAAGGGATGCCGCGCATCGTGCGACACGTCGAAATAGGCCTCGCCGTCGAGCCGCACGATCCGCTC
>ENA-ORUV01000668-ORUV01000668.1-human-gut-metagenome-genome-assembly--contig:-NODE-668-length-22334-cov-3.44199_pt1 | contig 22334 bp, 17 predicted proteins | sample MGYA00242089_ERZ509229 | MGnify/ENA primary metagenome ERZ509229 (study PRJEB26280, sample SAMEA2338805) | human gut metagenome | biome: human gut; feature: human-associated habitat; material: faeces...
CCGCTGCCGCAGCAGCTGCGCCGAGGAAGGAGCGGCGGGAAAAATTCTGTGCGTTCATGACGGTTACCACTTGAAGTTCAGGTTGAAGGAATGGCAGTCGTTGCATTCCAGACGCGATTTGCCGTGAAGGCTGTGGCAGTTCGTGCAGTCCTCTTCGCCGCGGTGACTGAAGTGAGGATTGGGCGTGAGCTTGGCGGTGCGTTCGGCGAGTTTGTCGTAGGAGCTGTGGCAGCTTAAACACGTTTCCTTAGGCGGCGCGGTCATTTCGTTTTTGTGGCACGTCGAGCAGGGAAGCTTTGCGTGCGGGCCATTGATTTTGGACGGCATGCCGGCCGCAGAGGCGGCGCCGGCGGCGAATGCCGCGAGCACGCCGGCTGCGAAAAGCGCGGTGAGCTTGGGGGTCAGGGCCATGATGAGTCTCTCTTTATAGGGGTTTTTAAACCGCGGATTCAATCCGTTGCGGTTGTCGGGAATGCTTGTGAGAAAAGCTCGGCGACGAAAGCCGCGCAACTTTGTCCTTAAACATTCCTTATTGAAGCCATCCTAGTGAGACCCTCTCCCAATGAATACATCCCGCGGGAGGTAGTGGGATTAGGTAGTAAAAACCCCTCCAAAGAAGTACTTGGGGGAAGTAAATGTACTGTTTGTATTCACTTCCGTCATCACAAAAACTATTGTAGTCAATGCCGATGAAGAGACTCGTCGATGAAAGGAAGAGAGTACTTTGCGAACGCTGTTCCAATAAATCAATCAAATAGCACGTTGCTGCCAAATGGTGCCGAGCATTCGCTATGGCGCTCTCATCGAATGATGAAGTTGAATGAATAGCTTATTCATTCTTTGAATGAGATGAGTTATTGAAATGGAAAACGGCAATAGACTCCCAAGGTCTTAAGTCCTCATCGCTGAGCGGCTTAGAGTGTGAGAACATGCTGTGAGCTCAAGCAGTTGGGTTTCAGACGTGAAATGATGCCAATGAGATGAGCAATGGATATTGTTCATCAATGTGGCATTTGGATTGGGGAGGTTTGTTGGGTGCTCTGAACTTCAATCAAAAAACCGGCATCTCTATTCAATGGTGTGGTTTTATAAAGACCTTTTTAAATAGATCATATCCACCAACTGTTTGCCGCCTTCATAAATAGGGTGGTCATAATGGTCTCTAAAGAAATTCTTGATCGTATGCGATTTTTCAAAACCGCATTTTTCATAGAAGAGGAGTGTCGCAGGGCTGTCTCCAGTGCCCACATAGAGCTCCTTCCCGAAGTGTTTGTAGTGATCCGCGATGAGTGAAATGAGACGCTGACCATATCCTTGGCGCTGATACTTTGGGACCGTCACGAAATTTTTGATTTCATATACGCCGGGGCCTTCTTCCGTCACAACGCAAAGTGCCTTCAGGTCGCCGTCACGCAAGGCAAACATCTCGCCGCGAGAGAGATATTTTTGAATCATGCGAACTTCTTCATCCGCAATGAGGAGCAGATCCATGTAGAGCGCTTTGCGGTCATCCTTGATCTGTACGAGTTCCATGCTGTGCTTCTCTTCTTTGGTGCTCCTCTTTAGAGGGTTCATTCCATTTTAATTAGGAAAAGCGCCTCCATTAAAGACATCAATATGCCGCATTGAGCCGTGAGGCATCTCCTCGCTAAACGGTCATCTATCGTTTCGGAAGACTGACCTTTCTTTCCTTTTGGAGGGCAGCGGCTATTGGCAATAGGTTTGATCGAATGCTGCGGCATTCGTTATGCGCAATATGAGCGGCATGGCCTTACGTTCATCTCTTTGTTTTGATGTCATAACCAAGGTCCATCGCGGCTTCAGGAAGTCATTCTGAAGCTTTAGGCTCAAAGCGCAAATCTTTTCGTCAGGGCTGAGTGCCTTTCACAGACAAAAACGGCGACGCTCAGCATAAAACTGAGTGACGCCGTTATTAGATTGAGTATTGACTGAGAGTCAATGCATTCAGAGAGAAGGCGCTTTTATTCCATGCAATGCGGCAAACTTAATGGAGAAGCTCGGGTGATGGTTCACGCCCAAACCACTTCTTGTAGATGGCAGTGAATTCACCGGAGGCCTTCAGACTCGCGAGTCCCTTATTGATCTTTTCGAGCAAGTCCTTGCGGCCTTTTTTGACGGCAATGCCGAGATCTTCGGCTGCGAGCGAAATGGAAAGCGAGTCGACCTTGCCGGCGCCGGCAGTGACGGCATAGTAGTCGTTTGTCGGAATGTCATTGAGTACAGCATCGACGCCCTTGTTAATGAGCTCCAGGAAGCAGTCGCTCAGCGTATTGAAGACGCGTACCTGGGCATTCGGAATTCGTTTGGCGGCAATTTCGCCGGTCGATCCGATCGTTACCGCAAGCCGTTTGCCTTCGAGATCTTTTGCGCTTTGAATGCCCTAATAGCCTTTGGCGACGACAATGCCCATGCCAGCAATGTAATAGCGGTCCGAGAAGTCAACGCTCTTGGCGCGTTCCGCAGTAATCCCAATGTCATTAATGGCAATGTCAATCGTTCGGGTCTTGAGGGCCGGAATCAGTCCGTCAAAGGGAATGTTCTCCACTTTAACGCTGAAGCCCGCCGTGCGGCCGATGGCACGGATGATGTCCACGTCAAAGCCCACGAATTCGCCTGTTTTGGAATCCTTGAAGCCGAAGGGCGGGTAGGCCGCATCCATGCCGGCCACCAGAAGCGGCAGATCTTCATCCGTCGCCTGACTGGCAGCTGCAGCGAGCGGAGGGAGCGTCAAGCCGGCGAGACCGGCAAGTGCAAACTGGATAAAACGGCGTTTGTGCATGTGGTTTCCTTTTTTTGAGCATTGATGCGCTTTAAGAAGGAAGCATACTGATTCAATGCACGTCTGCTGCAGGCCTTTTGCGGTATTGCGACCGTCGTCAAAGCCTGACCTCCGGCGGGCTTGGGGCTCCCCGGAGGTCTTGGTCGGGCAGAAACGTGCCTCTCCGCAGCCCGAACTTTGACGCTACGAGAGCGATGCTTTAATCGCTTCCGGCGTTACCCGTGTGAGCGCTTCGACGTCGATGGTGATGACGTTTCCGCGGACAACCGCGCTAGAAAGCTCTACGGCGCCGCCGACCATGCTGCTCGCCTGATTGACAATCCGTGAGAGGAGTTTCGTGTTGGCGGTTTCCTCAGAAAAATTCAGCGTGATCCGCGAAAGTTCGTAGTTTTCTCGTTTCGTCGTGGTCCGGAGGTCGGCGAGTTCAGATGTTCCGAGTGTTTCGCGGGCAGCCTGCGTCATGGTCGATTGGAAGGTCACTGCGCTCGGCTCCAAATCGGCCGTCAAAAGCAGGTGAGCAAGCGCATCTGAAGATGCCTGCGGGAGACCCTGTGCGGCCACAAGATTTTTAACCTGTTCAATATTGGCTTGATTCTCTTCTTCAGGCCCCATGATCCTGCAGGTGATTTCTTTCGAAACGGCGGTAATCTTGTCAGCCGCGGCGCCAGAGGTGATAGTATAGGTCGTTTCAATGTTCCAGGACGCTTCAGCGGTCTTTTCGAGTTCAAGCGATTCACCGGCGAGATCCGCCAAGGCCGAAAGACCTTCCTGCTCGACCGATGCAGAGGCTTTGAGCGCAATGCTGCCGCTGAACGCCCATTCCGTTTCACGTACGGTCGGGGTCTGCCGAACGGTTCTGCGTCCCGAGATGCTGCCGTCAAGGCTGAGACCGGCCTGACAGCTAATGTTGAGTTTTGCTGCCTGATCTTCGAGTCCGCCGGAAAAAGGCAGAGAAGTGCCCCGTTCGACCGCCTGCCTGAGGACGTTGCCGTCTTTGTCAGTTGATTCTGCTGTGCGGGATGTCACCCTGCCGTGCTCATCCGTCACGGTTGTGGTTTTCAGGGTGCTGCCGTCGGCATTCTCGACGGTGACAATGCGCTTCGTCGAGCCGTCAGAGTCGGTGCTCTCTGTGATTTCGGTTGTCGAGCCGCCGGCATCGGCACTCACGGCGATCGGCTCAAGCGTTTCTTCTTTTTCAGCGGTTTCAAAACCCAGCGCCAGAGCTGCCGATATGCTCGCCGAGAAATTGGCTTCGGTGTGTATAGAGACCGAGAGCGACGCAGCGTTGAGGTCAGCCGCCTCCGTCTTGCCTGCAAGCAGTCTGTCGAGGAAGAATGCGGCATCCTTTACTGAAAAGCTGCGCTGCGCCCCGAACGTTCCGCCGACAGCAATCCCGGCAGAGGCTTGAGCGCTCATTCCGGCGGAAAGCTCAGCATTGAGAGCCGTTCCTTCAAATTCGCGCCTAATGCCCGCTTCCGCTTTGGCCGACGCACTGGCGCCGACGCCGGCTCCCTTGGCGACGCGAACGGTGACGGTCCCGTCGAGTTCCTTGCGGATGAGGAGTCCGTCAGTGAGATTAACGTCTATTTTGGCGGAGAGCTCGGCCGAGCGGCTTTCTTTGGTATCAGCACCGGCGGACTGCGTTTCCTGGCTCCATTTCTTTTCGGCGCCCAAAAGCGTGACGCGGCCTGTTTTATCAATGGCAATGGATGCGCCGGGCGAGAGGCTGCTGAGACAGTCGGCATAAAGTCCCCGCATGCGTTCGCTGAAGAGCTCAGTCCGTTTGCCGCGCAGCTGCGCAAACTTGACGTCGCCCGCGTATGCCTGTCGGATATCTTCGGCAATCCCGTGAAAGTATTTGGCTTTGCGCAGCCGTTCGCTGCGGAAAAGAAGGGATGTGCTGGTTTTGGCGGCGGCTGCGCCGTTGTCCTTCATCATCGCGCTCATATAGGCATCTGCCGCGGCTGGCGGCAAAAGCTCAGCCAAGAAAGCGTGCAGCAGCTCGGAGAGTGCGATGCTGCCCTCAGGACCGGCGTTGTCGATGAGCTGCTGCACTCCGGGATGGGCCGCCGGATCACATTTGATGTCTGCGGCGACTGCCGTTCCTTTCCAATTGCGATGCTTAGCGAGAAGTTTGTCGGCCGTGGTGCCGAGGCTCGACGCTGCAGATTCGACGGCACAGTGCGCGGCTGTCTGCAGAGCGAGCAGCGTGTTTTCGCCGGCCGTTTTAAGCAGGTACTGTTTGGCACTCTCGGCGCTCAAGCGCTGCGAAGCGGTTAAAGCCAGCCTCGTCAGTTCGCCAAACTTACCGGCGGACGCACGACTGAGCCGTTTTCTAAGGCTTTCGTCCGGGGATTTGAACTCAAGCTTTTTCCAAGCGCTCTCAAATTCCGCAGTGCCCGATGGCTTGCTGAGGTCGTGAACTTTGGTGAGCAAAACGGCGCGCCCGCGATCCATGCGGCCGCTCAGGGCTGCCCTGAGCTCCCGCTTGGCGATGATGATTTCCTGTGCAGTGCTCCCTGGGGCAGCGAGTTTGGCCGTCAGAGCGCTGTAAGCCTCTCTGACGGTCTGCTCGGTATATTTTTCCCCCGCAGCGATCGTATCATCGAGCGCTTTGCTTTGGAGCGCTGTCATGAGCTTAGCGGCAGCCGCATTGTCTGCGACAGCTAGTGAAGGGCGGCCCGCGGCCGCATCGGCATCGGATGCGGCATGTGCTTCATAGACGGCCCTCACTAGAGCGCATTCATCGGCGTATTTTGATGCCTCTCTTTGATAAAGGGCCACGGCATCCGCGCGAGCTTGATCAGAAAGCCCCGCGAGGGTTTCTGCGGACGGTTCCTGCGGTGCAAAGCGGCTGAGGATGCTTGTCAAATCCGCCGGCCGACCGGCAGCAGTTTCGTGTTTCATCAAGGCATGAAGCATCACTGCGCATTCGCGGTCGGCGAGAGGCGTTGCTGCTGCTCGCCGCATCCCGGCGGCAAGGTCTTCTGCGGTGAGTGTGCCTGGGTCTGCCAGATGACCGATCCAATGCCTAAGGTTTTCGCTTGAAAAATCCTCCGGGCTGTTGAGCAGCACGGCATTAAGCACATAAAGCGCCATGCCGGCAGTCTGCCCCTGCATTTTGGCGAGCGCTTTGGGGTTGCTCACGCCTTGAGCTGCACGGATGCCGTTTTTGATGCGGCTCACCACCTCGTTGGTGATGCCGAGCCGCTCCTCGAGCGCAGTCAGGTGCTCAAGCTGCATCGCCTGAGCTTCCTGTACGGCCTGCGAAGCATCGAGGCCTAGACGCTCAATGCCCGGATCTGCTGCGGCAGCGGCATGGAACTGCTGTGCGAGCGTCTCGACATTCATGTTGGCAATGTATTTCTTCTGCGGGTCGATCTTCGTCAGATACCAGCGAAGCGCACGCGCGGCGTTGACTTCGCTCTCTATGCCCAAACCTGCGGCAAGATCACTGCGGGTGAAAAGTGCGGCAGAAGCCTTAAGCGACGCAAGCGCAGCCTTGGAGGCCGCCGCACGGTGTGCTCCGCGTACGCCGTCTCGCATCAGTCGAGCAGCCAGATCTTTCGGGATCCCTGCAGACTCGAGCTGAGCAAGGAAAACGCGGTTCGCAGCGGTATCCGGGCGAAGATCCCAGGGATCGATTCCCGGATTTTCTGCTCCATAGAGTGCATGCGCCCCGTAAAAGAGCACATCGGTGTGCCGTGAGAGGACTTCATATTGACTCGCAAGCCTTTGTGCGTCTTGGTGATAGGCTTCGGCGCGGACAGGATCCGCGCTCGCCTGATCGGCAGCCAGCGCCAGCAGTTCAGCCTGAACGGCTTTGGCATTTGTCTGCGCGAGCGTTCCGAGGAGGCCGAGCAGTTCTCGGTGACCGACATTGGCGCGAAACTCTTGAGCTCCCTGCATGAGCTTTCCGAGAGCGGAGTCCGGCCGAGTGTGCAGTGCGTCGATGGCCAGATGGGGGGCACCCGACCCCGCGCCCGCAGTCGGATGAAGGATTCGGACATAAAAGTCATTGAGCGACAGGGCATCGAGATATTCAGCCCCTAGGCGGACGGCGGTGATTTGGCGGGCTGCGCTCCCCTGCGGAGCGGTTTTGGCGAGCACGCCTTCTATGGCGGCGGCATAAAGCCCAGCCGCAGCCATCAGCTGCAGCGGCGGCCGCTTTGAGAAGGTCCGCGCCATGCGCAGCCGTATCGGCACTGCGCAGGATTTCGCAGAGTGCGGGTTCGCGCGCTTGGGCGGAAGCTCCTGGGCCGGCATCCGGAAGGATGCTGCTGAGCGAGTCCTTCAAGGCTCCCATGACGCCGAGGAGCTGCAGCACGGCGCCAAAGCTCCGGTGTTTGGCTTCCGCCCCGGAAGAAGCATCTGTAAAAATCTGTGCTTCTGTCCTCAGAGCCTGCGCGAAGGCTTGGTGGTCAGCCGCCAGACCCTGAGCGATCTTATCGACCGCGGCCTGAAGCACCTGCGGACGATAAGCGGGTTCTGTAATGAGGCCGTCGGGGGTGGTTTGGGGTGCAAACATGCCGAACGCAAGTTTGCCGGCCAATCCTGTTAATCCGCCGTTCATTCCGCCCAATGGATGCGTTTCGTCAATGCCGAAACGGCTGAGCAGTTCGTCGGCCACGGGCTGAGGATCTCGGGCAGCGAGGGTTTCGGCCAGTCCTTCCTGAAGCTTGGCGAGCGCCTTGTCTGTCGCCAGAGCGCGCTCGAGGGCATTTGTCTCGGGGCCGAGGAGAAGCGCTGAAGCCTCTGCCTTAAAGCCTTCGGCAATCATAGGGGAGTCGCCGAGCAGGCGGACCAGCGCCGATTCGCGTGTCTGCTGATAGGGCAGGAGAGCCTCGAGGAGCGATTCGTCTGCCGGTGTCTCGAGGGTGCTCAGGCCTTGCGGGCGAACTTCTGAGAGCACAGCATCAATGTGCTCGAAAAGTGCGGCCGTCTTTGAATCGCTTTGGTCAATGGACTGCCAGTCGATGCGGCCTGCCAAGACATCTTCGGGGCGGCCTGCCGAGGCAGAAAATCCCGACGAATCGACTGCAAAAAGAAGGGCGAGTTCGCCCAAAACGACCTTCTGAGCAATGGACTGCGCCTGCGGATCCAGGGCGCGCGCGGCCGCAGCATTGAGTTCCCGCACGGTGGCAAGTTCGGCGCAGGCTGCCCGGATACTGTCCGAATCAGCGGATTCGATGACCGTTTGGGCTTGATCAACCGTTTTGGAGAGATTCGACAGCGCTCCGGCTGCACTGTCCCTCAGCGGAGTCATAACGCCGCCGAAAGCTCTGAGGTCTTTATGGGCACCAGTCGTTATGCGGCCGGCGTCGTCGGGGGCGAAACCGAACTCGCCGGCGCGGATGTCGGCCGTACCGTCTGCGGCAGTGCGTACCTGTGCCATTGCCGAAAGCGACTTCTCCTTGGCTGCTGCGAGTGCGTCTGTCGTTTCGCCGAGCACCGCTCTGACTTCATTGGCGGCGTCGGCGGAAATGCCTTGAGGCGATAACTGATCGAGCTTTGCAAAGGCTGAGCGGATCATTTGCTTGGCGTCTTCGGCATCTTGGGGCTCCTCGGCTGCGAGGAGCCGCACCACGCCTTCAAAAAGGTCGTTGGCAATGACAGCCTGCGCCTTAGGCGTGAAGTCGCTCCCGCTTGTCTGAATCCGGCCGGCAAGATAAATGGCGCCGAGCGCCTGCGCGGATGAACCTTTCTGATCAGCTGCGCGCACCAGTGCGTCAAGTTCCGCGCGCAGCCGCTTGCCGGCAGCGGTATGGAGCGGCGGGCGGTTGGTGGATCCCTCAAGAGCCCCCAGGTCCTCGCCTGCGCCCGGGAGGACAGCCCGCAGCGCCCTATTGACCGCGGCAGCCTCCCGGTCAGCGAGCATCGTCTGATCGGACGTCTGCGGCGCAAGGTTTGCCGGGTACGCCGCGGCGGCATCGGCGAAGCGTGCGGCAAGTGCTGCTACATCCGCTCGATTGAGCTGAGCCTGACTCGGGAGCGTCAAAGCGGCGGGCTGCGTTTGAGCCGAAAATTCGTCCTCCGCCCGCAGAGCGTCATCAGAGGCCGTACGCGCTGCCTCCAGACCGGCTGCTTGAGCGGCGGCGACAAGATCTGCCGCAAGGCTGGCGGCTGTCCGGTCAGCGTGCTCTGCGGCGCTTGAGCGATCGACATTGCCTGCCGGTGCGGAAGCGGTGCTGAGGCCGGGCTGGAGCAAAGAGATGGGATCAGGCATGATTTGGCACTCGAATGCGTTGGAAGTAGAGGCTCGGACAAGAGGTTAGAGCAGAGCTTTTGTCGGACGGAGGCTTGCGTCTTATCCCCAAAGGACGTTGGGATTATTCATCAGCGACTGAAGTTCGGCGGCTGACTCTGAATTGGGGGCGGCTCCCGGCGAAAACGCTTCCATGCCGGCACTCGGTGCTGTCGATTGTGCCGCCTGATTGATGCGGGCAGTCACTGCTGCGCCAAGCTCCGAGGCACTTTCAGAAAAGTGTTCATACGCTTCACGCAGGCGCGGAGCAGAGGCATCTTCGTACGCGATGGCCGTACTCATCCATAAAAAGCGAGCCCGCGGATCAATACCGAGCCGCAAGAGCGGCCAGGGCGAGGCCGGACCGGTGAGTGTGAGCAGTTCAAGCAGCAGCTGCGGACGGGTTTTGATGAAATCCGTCAGCGGTGCGGCATTGGCATAGATGCGGATGACGCGCTGACGGTCGTCAGCAAGTACGAACGCAGCTCCTTCGGGCGTAACGTTGACTGAAACACCGTCCGGATTGAGCGGCTGGAGATGCAGTTCGCCTTCGGCGATCATGCGGTTGAGTTCATCGCGCATTTAGGGTCCTCGGAGAATGGATAAGCCATTGCGCATGTCGGGTTGGTCAAATGAATCCAATCGAGCATGCTCGAGCAGCGGGCGGCTCATGATTCCTTCGATTATTCACTAAAAACGCCGGCTGAATACCAATAAATGAGATCTTTGCCCGTCTATTGACTGCCGGCAGACGATGACCATTCTCCGGCTGGAGTCTGCGCAGCGTCTTTCAGCGCCTGAGACTTAAACTCCGTAATGCCGCTTGAGTCCCGGCGATTCGGCCGAAGACGAAACAATCCGTCAGGGCGCAGCCGCCCAGACGGGTGCGGCCGTGAACTCCGCCCGTTGTTTCCCCGGCAGCATAGAGACCGGGAATGGGGTGATCATCGCGGTCAAGCACCTGTGCTTTGGGGCTGATGGAAATGCCGCCCGAGGTGTAATGAATGGAAAAGCGTTCTTCGCCGTAATAAAAGGGCGGCGTGTCGATCGTCTGCGCCTGCGCGGGCATCGGGCGGTTAAAGTCTTGGTCCCACCCGCTCTTGACGGACTGGTTCCAGCGGTCAATGGAAGCCCTGAGGGTCGTAAAGGGCACATGCAGCGCCTTGGCAAGGGCTTCGAGCGATTCAGCGCTCGCTACCGTGCCGCTCATCAGCTTGACGGGGAGCGTCGCGCCCTTATTGCTCTTAACGTCAGAAACAACCCACAGCCGGCCTTCGGGCTGAGCTTCGACAGCGCTGCGGACAACGTCAAAGGTTTCACCTTCGGAGACGAAGCGCCGGCCCTCGGTATTGAGCCAGACGTCTCCGCCCACGAAGTCGGTGAGGCGCCCGCCGGTAAAGGGCACCACTTCGACGGCAGACATGTCAACGAGCTTGGCGCCGGCAGCCTGCGCCATCAGAATGCCGTCGCCCGTGGAACCGTCGAGCAGCTCGCCGCGGGGGTTCGCCGTGGTCGGCGTCAGCGGATCAATGTCCGGACGGAATGCGGCAATCATGGCCCGGTTGGCCGTGAAGCCGCCGGCGGCAATGATGACTGCCGGCGTACGGATGAGGAGCATGGGGCCCTCCGGGCGTTCGGCAAAAATGCCCGCAACGGCTGAGCGCGCATGTCCGTTCATAGATTCCGCCGCCGCAAAGAGGAGCGACGATGCGCTCGTACGGTAAAGAATGCGACCGCCCAAGCGATGGTAGGCGCGGTTGAGGCACTGTACGTAGTCGTAACCCGCCTGCGCTGAACCCGTGGAATAGCTCCAGACGCCGGGCGACCCCACGGCGCGATAGGGTGTTTTTATCCAATTGACGCCGTGTTCGGTGAGCCATTGGAATGCCGCGCCGGATTGGCGCGCCAGCGTTTCAACGAGGGCCGGATTGTTTTCGCCGGCCCCGGCCGTCAGCATAGCGTCAATAAGTTTGTCGACATCCGCGCCGAAGACGGCAGTCACTGAGCCGGACGCGAGCATCGTATGACCGCCCGCAATGGCCGCTTTCTCCAGAATCACAACCTTGCGCAGCCCCGCTTCGAGTGCAGCAAGACCGGCTGAAAGGCCGGCGGCGCCGCTCCCGACAATCACCAGATCGGCCTGATCCTCTTCAACGGGCGCAGGCCGAGCTTCGTTTTGGGCGGCGGCTTCCCTCGGAGCGAAGCCAATGCCGCCCGCCGCACCCAAGAGGGCGGTTTGCAGGAGCGATGAGAGGAGCGTACGGCGAAGCATGGGAAAGATCGAAAAGCCGTTCAGAATGTCTGCACATCAGAACTTTCGGCCGCAGACGCCGCGGACGAAACAATGCCGGCCTCGTACGCCATCTTGAGGAGTTCCCCGGGCGAATGCACGCCCAATTTTGCAAATGCGTTTGCGCGGTGCATCTTAACGGTGGAGAGTTCAATGCCCAGCGTTCGAGCAATGATTTTATTGGGGGCGTTCTTCAGTACGCCGTCGATTACTTCGCGCTCTCGCGGGGTAAGCCGATCAAAGCGCCGGCGGACTTCGTCGGCCGCTGCGTCGTCGGCCTTGGCTGAAAGCGATGCGGTGACGCACTGCGCTACGCGCTGCACGAGCGTCATCGGCTCAACGGGTTTTTCGAGAAAGTCGACTGCGCCGTGGCGCATGACATGCACAGCCATCTGAATGCTGCCGTGCGCGGAGAGAAAGAGAATGGGCAGGTTTGAACCTCGTCTTTCGAGTTCGGCCTGAACATCGAGCCCGGTGAGCCCCGGCATACGCACATCGAGCACCAGGCATCCCGGCCGCATCAGATCTGCCTCATCGAGAAAGGCGCCGCCCGAATGCCACACGGCAACATCCCAGCCCATGGCTTCGAGCAGCATGGCGCTCGAGGCGGTGAGCGCTTCGTCGTCGTCAACAATGCGAATGAGGGGTTTGGCGGTCATTTCCAATCATGCTCCTGATGGTGCGGGGGTCTCATGTCTGTCATTTTGCCGTTTTCGCCGCAGGTTCGTGAGACCTTGGGGAACCTTGGGCTGCCGATTTGTCCGCGGGATCGGCGTGAGGCGCGGTTTGGGCCTTTAAGCCCTCAGCATCCAAGTCGAAACAGAGCGTAACGCGCAGTCCGCGGCCGCTTAGATCCTCGCGTCGGGTGATGGCAATGCGGCCGCCGTTTTCTTCGACCAGACTGCGCACAATTCCGAGCCCCAATCCCAGCCCTTCGTCCTTCACGCTCTGCGAAACGCGCGTAAGCCGCTCGAAGGCCTCGTCGGAAAGCCTCGGACCGTTGTCTTCGACCTCAACAATCACGGCTTCCGCGGATGGCGCGGCAGGGCTCGGCGATGGATTCTCCGCCGACGGGCTTGGGAGGGTCTCTCTGCGGAATTTAACGAGCACGGCGCCGTCGGGCAGCCCTTGGACGGCTTCCGCGGCATTTTTCATGACGTTAAGGAGCAGAAGCTCTATTTCGAGCGGGTCGCCGCGCATGATGAGGCGGCGCTTTGACGCATCGTCAGCGCTCAGCGAAAAAGGCGGACGAATAACGACAAAGGGGCGGAGCTCCGCTTTGAGCGACCTCAGGGCATTCTGGGCTTCGCGGACGATATCAACCGGCACCGGATCCGCATGTTGGCGCCGGGCATAGCTTCGCACGCGGTCGACGATGGCTGCGATGCGGTGCGCTTCGCCCTCGGCACCCGCAAGCGCCCGGAGCAACAGGGGATCGACCGGCCGCTCGGACGTATTGAGCGCGGTTTCGCCGGGCAGTCCCGGGACGGTCTGAAGGCCGAGTTTAAGCTTGACAACCGCCACATAATTAATGACGGCGCCCACGGGCTGCTTTAACTCATGCGCAATCATGGCGCAGAGCTGACTGATGGCGCCCATGCGCTCGAGACTCGAAAGGCGGTCTCTCACGGCGCGCTCACGCTGAGCGAGCCGATCGCGTTCTTCCATGGAACGTTTCAGCTCTCCGGTGCGTTTGGCAACGAGCCGCCGCAGACGCCATTCGTTGAGGAGCAGGAGGCTGAGCCCCGCCAGCACGGCAAAGAGAACGAACCGCCACCGCCGCCAGAGCGCTTCGGGCGTCATTTCCTGCAGATAAGCCCAGGGGCCGATCTGCAGCGTTTCTTCGAGGGCACGGATGCGGTGAAAGTCGCTCGTGCCGTACCAGTTGAATTCTGCGTCCGCCGATTTGGAAGCAAGGAGTGCACTGGTTGTGAGGCGTGTGAGTTCCGGATCCGTCCAGGAAAAGGTGGCTGCTACCAAGTCTGGATAAAGCTCGGACGTATGGGCACAGACGGTATCGTCGTCAGATTTTGGACTGATCACCCGCAGCGCGCCCCGTTCAATTAAGTCCTCGGCTTCAATGCGCTCGAGCGTGCAGACGGGGACGACGCCCGCGTCAAAGTGACCGGAAAGCACGCTTTCAATCACGTTGGGCATGCTGTAGCCCAGATAACGGACGGAGCGGAAAAAACGACGGTTGTCAAACCCCCGCTGCGCTAATTCCATGCGTACGGCAAGCATGCCGTCGACCGAGGTGGGCAGCGTCGCGGCGATATGCTTGCCGCGCAGATCTGTGAGTTTTTGGATGTCCGTGCGTGAGGCGAGAGCGATGACGGCGGCGCCCGCAGATTTGGACGGGTGTTTGGCGTATTTGGTCTTGCGCGTGCCGATCGGATGTGCACCGATGCTGTCGACAATCCGCAGAAAGTCCGCTGCCGGCGAGATGACCAGATCGGGTTTGAGCTGAGCGACGGCCACTTCAAATGTGGCCGAAGAGAGCCGAACGACGTCAATCTGTGTGCCCGGCGCGGCCGACTGCATGGCTTTGAGAACGGGACGGACCGTATTGTCGTCAAAGCTCGGCTCCGCCGTTTCCACTACGCCGAGCACCAGCGGCCGCGCCCGAACGGCGCTTGCCTCGGAGGGCTCGGTTTGCTCGGCAGCCAGTACGGTGCCGGCGCAGAGTCCGGCCATGCTCAGAAGCAGAGCGGCAGACGCGAAGGTACGAAGGGTAAAGGACATCAGCTGGGGCGGAGAGCGGACAAGTGAAAGGCAGTTTGGCGTTTAATCCTTTTGGCTAAGCTTAACCCCGCGGCACGGCCCTTTGCTTACCGCCCGAAGGAGGTGCATTTGAAGTTCGCCAAGACGCTGAAGGCGGCTGAGAGGGCGCCGAAGCGAGTGACGGGTGAGAGGGCTTTTGAGCAAAGCGCCAGAGCGTACGTCCTGATTATTCGGCAAAAACCAATGATGTCACGGGCGTATTCGGATAGAATGCGCGCACCCCAACTCTTTTATAAGGTTTATGACGTTCGTTTCAGTATCCACTTTTTCGGAGAAAACTACACATTCGACCCTAGCGGATCCGCAGATTCGTTCAGCCAATGCACCGGATGCTCGTCACGGTGATGCGCTCGCCGATGCCGGCATTGTGGTAAGACCGCTTGCTGCCGCAGATTTTCAGGCTGTCATGGATGCCTATTACCAGCAATGGGGCATGGAGGATGACGGCGATCCGGTAGTATCCGGCTGGTGGACGGCCGCTTTGTTTGAAAAAGCTTCGTTTGGATGCTTGGCATGGAAGGGTGATGAACTCTTCGGCGCAGCTGTCGGCCATACCCGCAGCATGAAGAAGCTCGAGCTCGGGAGTTCCTGGAAACCCTCTGCTCTTTGGGCTCAGGAAGCCGTGGATAAGCTCGGCGCAGAAGCGACGGCGCTTCTGGATGAAATTTCGATTTGCAACTGCCGGCTTACCCAGCGCGCACAGGCTGACGGCCGCCGATTTGCGGCCGAACTCGATTTTCTGTGGGTGTCGCCCAAAGCCCGGGGAATGGGGCTCAGCAAGCGTCTCCTCACGGAAGCGCACGCTGTCATGCGTGCTCACGGCGCTCAGGAATATGCACTTTTCACCGACAACTACTGCGACTACAGCTTCTATCAGCGCAAGCCCTGGGAAAAGATCGGCGAGATGATCTGGCCTTCGCCGAAATGGGCTGGTTCTTCGCGCAGCTTCATGTTCGCGCGGCGCATCGCCTGACGGGCGGCGCTCTTTGCTCACCGGTTTTCTTAGAGAATTCGTCCGGCCGACCGCCCCCAATTTGACCCAAAGCGGTCGGCCGGACGCCTTCAAGTGCTTTAAATCACATAGTCGGGCGTGCCGATGGAAGCCAGATAGCGCGACAAAAACTGCCGCGTTCTCGGCTCCTTCGGATTCGTGAAGAACACTTCCGGCGCGCCTTCTTCGACGACGACGCCCTTATCCATGAAGGTCACCTTGGTGGCGACATGACGGGCGAAATCCAGCTCATGGGTGACGATGACGAGCGTGCGGCCTTCTTCGGCCAATTTCTTGATGACGGCCAGCACTTCGCCCACCAGTTCCGGGTCGAGCGCGGAGGTAGGTTCGTCAAAGAAAATGACGTCGGGATTGGCCGCGATGGCTCGGGCAATCCCGACACGCTGCTGCTGGCCGCCCGAGAGCTGACTCGGGTAGTGATCCGCACGGTCGCCCATGCCGACTTTTTCAAGACATTCCCGCCCGATGCGCTCGGCCTCGGCAGCGGAAAGTTTGTGTACGACGCGCAGCCCTTCGGTGACATTTTCCAGTGCGGTGAGGTTGCGAAAGAGGTTGTAGTTCTGAAAGACAAAACCCGTCTTGCGGCGGATGCGGGCCGCATCCCGGTGACTCACCTTCGGGAGGTCGAGCACCTCGCCCTCGAAATTCATTTCGCCGCCGTCAGCGGTTTCAAGAAAGTTGGCAATTCTGAGGAGCGTTGTCTTTCCGGACCCCGAAGGACCAAGGATGGCGACCACATCGCCCTTAGCCACACTGAGGCCGACATTTTTGAGCACTTCGGTGCCGCCGAAAGACTTCTTTATATTCTTGAGTTCAAGCATCTTTGGGGCCCCTCATTAATAGTCGTAGTGCTGGAGTTTCTTTTCGCCCCAAACCTGAATGCGCGACAAGATCGTTGTGAAGGCGAGGTAGATAACGGCCGCTTCCAGGTAAAGCCAGAAAGGCTCATATGTGCGGGCGGCGATGCGCTGCGCGCTCATGAACATTTCATAAACTGTAATCGACGAGGCAAGTGAAGTGTTCTTTACGAGCGAAATGAACTCGTTGAAGAGCGGCGGGAAAGCTGTGCGGAAGGCCTGCGGCAGCACAATGCGGAACATCGTCTGCGTCCAGCTCATGCCGACGCAGAGCCCGGCCTCGAGCTGTCCCTTAGGCACTGCGCTGATGGCAGCGCGGAGCGCCTCAGAAGCATAGGCGCCCACATTGAGCGAAAAGGCGATTACGGCCGACGGAAAGGCATCGATGACAATGCCGATGCTCGGGAGTCCAAAGAAGATGACAAAAAGCTGTACGAGCGCGGGCGTGCCGCGGAAGATCCAGACGTAGATTCGGGCGAGCGGCTCGAGAACGGGCGTCTTCGCCGTCCGAATGAGTGCAATGGCCACGGCGACAACGAGGCCAATGGCAAAAGAAATGAGGGTGAGCGGAATCGTCACGCAGATCCCAGGAATGAGAAGCTGAGTGAAGGAGTCCGACAATATTTGAATAATGCGCTGGTCCATGACGTGCTCGGTTTGGGGGCCGCTCACAACCGTGATTGCCCTCTGGGAGAGCACACAGTCGTTTTCAGCGGTTTGGGCGGGGAGCTTGCAGGAAGTGTCTAATGATAGGGAAGCGGCGCCGGACTTTGGGGGCTTTTCTGTCCTTTAAGGTCAAGAGTTCGGGCAGAAAAACTTGTCCTTGAGGTCCGACGCCGCCAAAGATCACTTCGTTGACACGTCAATGCCGAGGAACTTGATGGAAAGCGCCTTCAGAACGCCTTCGGCGCGCAGTTCATCGAGCGCCTGGTTGAGCGCCGCGAGAAGCTTCGGGTTGCCCTTGCGCACCGGAATAGCCACGTCAATGCCCTCTTTGGTCGTGGCGACCACCTTCACCGGCACATTGGGCTGCGCCTTGCGGTAATCGACCCAGGCGAGTTCGGAATTCACCACAGCATCGGCGCGCCGCTGAGCAATCAGCTGAACAGACTGGGCGAAGTCCTGCACCCCGACGATTTCTGCGCCCGCATTAACCGCAATCTTTCCCCAGTTGGAGGTGATGGTCTGCGCCATGCGGACGCCTTTGAGGTCCTCAAAGCCCTTGATCTTCTCGTTGTCGCTGCGCACGAGGAGCACGCCCTTGATTGACACATAGGGCTTCGTGAAGTCGTACTTCGCGAGGCGTTCAGGCGAAAGACCAATCTGGTTGATGCCGATGTCGTAGCGCTTGGCGTCAATGCCTGCAATGAGCGCATCCCACGGGGTTTCGACAAACTTCGCTTCAACGCCGAGCTTCTTGGCGATGGCGCGGCCAACTTCCACGTCGTAGCCCGTGAGGCGGCCTTTTTCGTCATGATAGGTATAGGGCGCATAAACCCCTTCCGTGCCGATTGTGAGGACGCCGCGGGCCTTGATGTCATCGAGATCTTCGGCGTGTGCGGCGTTCGCGGCGAAGCCAAACGCTGCTGTCAGTGCAAGCGCGGCGCCGAGCGTCCAGCGGCGAGAGACCGCGCGCAGTGAAAAAGAATGGGCAGAAGCGGAAATGGAGTGCGTCATGATGAAAATCCTTTGAACTTAGCGAATTCGATGCGTTTTGCTCAATAACGGTCCGCACCGGCGGGGCCTCCGATAGAGCCGCGGCGGGTGGTCGGATAAAAAGTGTCGTGACCCTGCCGGAAGCCCCGCGGGTGCGGACCGTCGCTCTTGGTGAGTGAGCTCTGTGAAAGTGGTTTAGCGGCCCGAGCGCTTCATCAGCGCTTCGCGGCGGCAAAGGCCTGATCAAAGTCGGCGATGAGATCCTCGACGTCTTCAATGCCGACGGCGACGCGGATGAGATTGGGCGTAATGCCGAGTTTCTTCTGCAGTTCCGGCGCATAGGACTCATGTGTCATGGTGGCCGGAATGCTGATCAGACTTTCAACACTTCCGAGACTCACGGCAAACTGGAAGAGCTTCAAGGCTTTCACAAACTTTTCAAGGTCATAGGCCTCTTCATTGAAGCGGAAAGAGAGCACGCCGCCCGCGCCTTTGGACTGACGGCGGTTGACGGCATAACCCGGATCGGATTCAAGACCCGGATAAAAGACGGCTTCGACCCCGGGATGAGCGGAAAGGTAGCGCGCAATCGCATGGGTATTTTCTTCGTGGCGGGCCAGGCGCAGCGGCAGCGTTTTGATGCCGCGCTCGAGCAGGAAGCTGTCGAACGGATCGAGGACGCCGCCCAGGGCCTTCGAGTAGAGCTTGAGCTTTTCGTAGAGCTTGTCGTCATTGAGGACGACGAGGCCGGCGAGCAGGTCGGAGTGACCGCCGTAATATTTGGTGGCCGAATAGATGACCACGTCGGCGCCGAGGTCAAGCGGGCGCTGATTGACGCCCGTGAGGAACGTATTGTCGACGGCGAGGAGCCAGTTCCGGGCTTTGGCAGCTTTGGCCACATGAGCAATATCAGTGACTTCGAGGAGCGGATTAGAGGGCGTTTCGATGTAGACGAGCTTGACGTCAGCGGGAGCGGAGTCAAAGTCGTAGGTATTGAAGTCGTCGACCACCGTGAATTCGACGCCGCGCTTCTTAAAGAGCTCGGTCGCATAAAGCCAGGTGCCGCCGTAGACATTGTTGGAGATCAGCACGCGGTCGCCGGCATTGAGCGTTTCAAAGACAAGCGAAACCGCGGCCATGCCGGTAGAAGTGGCGATGCCGTGCTTGGCGCCCTCAATGTCGGCAGCATGCTTTTCAACGTCCGAACGCGTCGGATTGGCCGTGCGGCTGTAGCCGTATTCGCGGAACTCCGTCGGGCCCTTGTGGATAAAGGTCGATGTGAGATAAACCGGGAATGCGGCAGCGTAGTGAGAGGTGTCGGCGAGACCGCCGTGAACAGCAATGGTAGAAATCTTCATGATGATGGCCCTCAGCTTCAATGAAAGAGTAAAGCTTTAAAAAAATGAATTTGATGGAGTATTGCCGAAGTCTTTTGGGGTTTTTAGGCGTAAAGAAACCCCCGCTTTCTGTCAGTTATTTCTGTCAGAAAACCAAATTACGAAAATGAATGAATTCGGAGTCTTAAAAAAAGGCGCCGCTTCCGCGACGCCTTTTGGATCCCGCTGAGATTAACCTGACTCACCGGAATGTGGCTCTATGATCCGGAAGTTCAGGTCTCACGACATCGAAACCATGCGTCGCGGCCGGTCTGCGTGCAGCAGCACATCAGACACGCGCACATGGTGCTGCACATCAGCTTCAGGTGACGCTCGGTCATGGTTGTCAATGTTCCCAAAAAAGTCGTGAGAAAACGAGAATTTCAAAAATTGAAAAGTTCGCTTTCAATTTCTCGCACCCATCATTTTGGGCGCTGTTGGGGTAATCATGGAATGAATTAGTAAAACCGTCAATAAGACATTCGTCTTAGTTCGTTAAAAAAGGCACGCTTCATCGGTAATACCTCACGTTTAAGGTCCGCCCTCTGAACCGGGGGAAAGTGCCGTTCATTCTTTTCCGCGGTTTCGCCAGCGTTCTGCGCCGGCAGCGAGCCGTGTGAGGCCTTCAAGGAGCAGGGCTCTTTGCGTCGCAATATTGATGCGCACAAACCCTTCGCCGTCACGGCCGTAATGCGAGCCTGCCGCAGCCCAGACTTTCTCGTGCGTTTTAAGCGACTCGCAAAAGGCCTCCGTGTCGGTATCCGCGCCCAGCATTGGCCGCATGTCTGCCCAGAGAAGGTAAGTGCCTTCGAGCTTGGAAAGCCGGCAGAGCGGCAGTTTGTCGGCAAAAAAGGCCTGAGCGGCAGTCAGATTGCCCTGCAGATAAGAAAGCAGGGCTTCGAGCCACTCCTCCCCTTGGTTCCAAGCGGCAATATCCGCGGCAACGCCGAACACATTGACGTCGCAGCACTCGTTGTCATTGACCGCCCGGTCGATCTTTGCCCGGACCTTGGGGTCAGCGGCAATAATGGCAGCAATGCCGGCCCCGGCCAGATTGAAGGTCTTGGTGGGGGAGGTCAAGATCACCGTGCGCAGGGGATCGACGCCCTCAACAGCAGCCGCAGGGAGATAACGGCTGCCGCCAAAGACAAACTCGCCGTGAATTTCGTCGCAAACGAAGAGCACGCCGGCCTGGTGTGCGATTTGAGCCGTCCGGCGAATTTCGTCGGACGTCCAGACACGGCCCACCGGGTTGTGCGGGCTGCAAAAAAGGAGCACCTTCACTCTGGGGTCGGCGAGCGTCTTTTCGAACGCCGCAAAATCAATCGTCCAGCCGGCATCACCCATTAGAAGCGCAGTTTCTGCCGCAAAGCACCCATTGTTGCGGATGCTCGAAAAGAAGCAGTTGTAGGCCGGCGTCAATAGCGCCACACCGTCGCCCGGCCGCGTAAAGGCTTTGATGACCGCGGAGACGGCGGGGACCACGCCGGTGGTACAGAGCACTTCTTCGCGGCGGATCTGCCAGCCGTGGCGCCGGGCAAACCATCCTTGGAGCGCTTCGTACCAGTCGTCGGGCACTTTTTCGTAGCCGAAGACGCCGTGCCGGACGCGGTCGCTGAGTGCTTCAATGATGCAAGGGGCCGTACGGAAATCCATATCTGCTACCCAAAGCGGAATGACATCCGCGTCGGCAGAATCCCACTTGTAGGAACCGGTGCCCCGGCGCTCTGTCGGTTCGTCGAAGTTGAATGCCTTCATGCTGAAATTCCCCTTCATCGGTAACGAAAGCGGCTATTGTGCCGTACCGGTTTCAATGATGCAGTCCGATCCGCTGCGGCGGGGTTCGTCGAGAATCAATTTGCCGAGCGACTCGCAGCGGATGAGTCCGTGAATCGGGTTCTTGATGCTCGTTACCGAGCTGCGGATGTCCGCATTCACGGTGGAATACTCAAATCCGAGATCGCAGTCGGGATCCATCGTGCAGTTTTCAAGCACCAAATCCTCTGCATAGCAAAGCGGCTGAGTGCCCTTGATGCGGCAGTTGACAAGCTTCAGGCGCTTGGTGTGCCAGCCAAGGAATTCACCGTCAATTTCCGAGTCGTACACCGTAACGTCCTCCGAATTCCAAAAGGCGTCTTTGGCATGAATCTCGGCGCTGCGGATCACAATATTGCGGCAGTACTGGAAAGCATAGTTGCCGTGATGAACACAGTCCGCAATATCAATGTTGGCCGAATGCATGAAGAGATAATCGGCATGATCGGCCGACACGTGCCTGAGTTTGATATTGCGGCAGTTCCAAAGCGTTTCCATCGCATCGGATAGTTCTACATGCTCGAGGTCGATATTTTCCATGTCGCGGAACATCTTCGGCGCATCGATTCGGGTGTGCTTCATACGCACATCGTCGGCGTACCAGATGGCGGCGCGGGCGCCGGGCGAAAAGCGGCCGCCCTCGAGCACCACATGTTTGGCGTGCCAGAAGGGGTATTTGCCTTCGAAGAGGCAGTCTCGCGCAGTGATGTTTTCGACGTGCTTCAAGGCGGATTCGCCCGGGTGAATGACAACGTGGTCAAGCATGGCGCTGCGCAGCGCAAAAAGCGGGCGCTCACCGCCGTATTCGACATTTTGGAGGATCTGCATTTTTTGGGTCCTGTTTGAATGGTGAGGCTGGCCCGAAAAAACAATGCCGGCATCTGTTTGGGGCATCGGCGGCCAGCGAATATGAATCGCTTCAAACTCTAAGACCGCAGGCTTTAGCCCGCCCTGCTGATCACCGCAAAGAACTGTACGATTCTGCTCGAGCCTTCAAACCCCAAAAAAAACGGCTCGAACATGCGAAGTTCGAGCCGTATCGAGCGCCAATATGTCTCAAGCTTCAGAAGAAGGTCTGCAGGAGTGCATTGAAGGCCACCGCGAAGACGATCGTGATCGCCAAATTGGTCTTCAGGGCCACAACGACCGTGGCCGCGAGCGTCACGAGCGTCACAATGTTTGTCGTCATAAAGGCCGGCGCGGCGATGGAAATCATTACGCAGCAGGGTGCGGCATCCAGAATGCGCTGCATGCGCGGCGACACCGGATGGCGGCGCAGCACCAGCCAGCCGATCAGGCGTGTGGAGTAGGTGGCGAGCAGCATGCCGCAGATAACGATGAATTCCTGAAGCGACGGCAAGGCGAAAATAGTGCGAAGGGTATCGGACATCTTCATATTCTCCTTATTCACTCACCGCTGCCAGAACCAGACCGGTAATGGTGCCGAGGAGAATACTCCAGTGAAGCGGCACAAAGAGGCTCGACACAGCCGCGACGAGCGCC
>ENA-ORUV01000670-ORUV01000670.1-human-gut-metagenome-genome-assembly--contig:-NODE-670-length-22265-cov-68.2376_pt1 | contig 22265 bp, 20 predicted proteins | sample MGYA00242089_ERZ509229 | MGnify/ENA primary metagenome ERZ509229 (study PRJEB26280, sample SAMEA2338805) | human gut metagenome | biome: human gut; feature: human-associated habitat; material: faeces...
CACTCTTCAGCAACTTCTCTGGGTTAGCGAAGTGAGCGATGAGAGAGATAGAACCAGAAGTAGCATCGATGACACCACTCATCTTGACAACCTTACCTGGATGATTATAGATAGAACCGTCAGCCAACTGCAACTTGACAGCTGGGAACGCAGCGATAGCTGCCTGAATACTACCACTGGTCTTAGACATGTTCAAGATCTGAGACTCAGAAAGTGAGAAGAACACCTCCATGGTACTGATGTTGGAAACGGTAGTCAAAGCCTGACCAGAAGCGCTAACCAAAGCACCTACCTTGAAAGGAAGACTACCTACAACACCTGCAGAAGGGCTGGTAACGGTACACCAAGCCAACTGCTCGCGAGCTGAAGCCAGAGCAGCCTCTGCCTGAGCAACCTGAGCCTTAGCTGTTGCATAGCTGTTAGCTGCTGTAGAAAGCTCGTATTCACCGATAATCTTGCTATCATACAACTTCTTGTTGTTCTGGTAAGTCAATTTAGCTGTATTAGCCTGTGCTTTAGCAGTATTGACTGCTGCAGCAGCTGAACGAACTGCAGCCTGATAAGTCTCGCTATCAATAGAGAACAAAGCCTGACCTGCAGATACAGTCTGACCCTCATGTACAAAAACCTTTGTAATGAAGCCAGAAACCTTAGGACGCACCTCTACATCCTGAATACCCTTGATGGTAGCAGGATAGGTAGTCTGCAATGCTGCACTGGAAGTACCGATAGTAGCCACAGCGAACTCATCGTCGCCGAAGTCTGGCAGACCACCCTTCTTACTTCCACCACATGATGTCAAAGTTGCCAGCACACAAACTGCTGCAACAAACAAAACGTTTTTAATTTTCATACCTATTTTTATTATTATAATGATTATTACCTTTTAAATATAAAAAACAAGGCTCACATGCCTCAATACCTCCGCCAAAACATCCTGAATGACGTAGTCTTTTCGGAAACTCTAAAATTCCTTTAAGTTTTGACCGTGCAAAATTACTAATAATATGGCAAACTTGTCGCTTACCACCTATCTTTTTAACAAAAATTATTCAGTATTTATAGTTTTCTTATAAATTAAACAAAAAAGTCCCCACCGATTATTCGTAAGGACTATTTTGCTTTTTATCTGTACAAGCCTATTTTTTTATATATAAACCCATATCTTTTATACATTCAACCCCATATCTGCAGCCTTTTTCATGAGCAATTCCATCAAAGGTTCCCGCTCGTTCTGCACCTTATTATCAAGTACCGCATCTTTCAAAGCCTGTTTGAGAAGTCCTACCTCACGGCAAGGATTCAGATGGAAAATCTCCATGATTTCGTTACCATCGATACATGGCTGGAGCAAACGTTTGTAGTCTCTTTCCTTCAGATCAACAAGTTTCTCACGCACCATTTTGAAATTATCGAGGAATCTCTGCTTACGTACATGGTTCTTGCTGGTAATATCAGCTTCACAGAGCGTCATCAGATCATCGATATCATCTCCAGCATCATTCATCAGGCGACGTACAGCACTGTCTGTCACCTCCTCATCAGCTATCACGATAGGACGCATGTGGAGTTCTACGAGTTTCTGCACGTATTTCATCTTGGCATCCATAGGCAACTTCATCCTGCGGAACATAGAAGGAATCATCTTAGCTCCTATATTATTATGGTTATGGAAAGTCCAACCAATACTGTTGTCCCAACGCTTACTCTTAGGTTTTCCTATATCATGCAGCAGAGCAGCCCAGCGAAGCCAGAGATTATCAGAATGTTTGCAGACATTCTCCAGAACCTCCATTGTATGCTCATAGTTGTTTTTATGAGCACGCCCGTTGCGGGTTTCCACCTTATCAAGTGCACACAATTCAGGAATAATCAATTCGAGCAACCCCGTATCCTTCAAATAATAGAAACCGGAACTTGGATGCTTAGCGAGCATAATCTTATTCAATTCATCAGCAATGCGTTCGCCGCTGATAATCTTCAGACGGTCGGCATTTCGCTTCAAAGCCTCATAAGTTTCCGGCTCTATCTGAAAATTAAGCTGGGTAGCAAAACGGACGCAACGCATCATACGAAGCGGATCGTCGGAAAAAGTAATATCCGGATCCAGTGGTGTAGCAATGATGCCATCTTCCAAATCATATACACCATCAAAAGGATCTACCAATTCGCCAAATCTTTCTTTATTCAGACAAACAGCCATGGCATTGATGGTAAAATCACGCCTATTCTGATCATCCTCTAATGTTCCGTCCTCCACAATCGGTTTACGAGAATCACGCTGATAGCTTTCTTTACGGGCTCCCACGAACTCCACCTCTGTATCTTTATACTTCACCTGTGCAGTACCAAAATTACGGAACACAGAAAGATGCGCCTTTTTGCCAAGCATCTTTTTCAATTCAGAAGCAACCTGGATACCACTTCCCACCACTACGACATCAATATCGTTGGAAGGACGCTCCAGAAAGAGATCACGTACATAACCACCTACCACATAACACTCCAGATGCAACGAATCCGCTGCATCAGAAATTTTATGGAATATATCTTTGTCTAATATTTGCGCCAGTTCGGCATTGGATAAATTTCTCATTATTTTTTCTTTTCGGGGTGCAAAGTTACTGCAAATTGAAGACAATACAAAATAAAAAAAGATTTTTTTTGTTTTTATTGTTGAGATGCAGCGTAACTTATCCAAAGTTACTGCAAATTGAGCGAAAAACAAAATAAATCGCGATTTATTTTTTCTTCCGAGTGCAGCGTAACTTATCCAAAGTTACTGCAAATTATGTAAAATACAAAATAATTATTTGGCTATTTCATAATAAATGCGTAAATTTGCAGCGATTTTCGAAAATAATATGGCAGAATTATCAAAAACAGAACAGCAGTTTAAGGACGTAATGGTAGAGTGTCGCACCCTTTTCCAAAAGAAGTTGCATGATTATGGAGCTTCTTGGAGAATCTTGCGCCCATCTTCCCTTACCGACCAACTATACATCAAGGCAAAACGCATCCGCTCGCTTGAAATCAAGAAAGAATCCTTGGTAGGCGAAGGTATTCGCCCGGAGTTCATCGCACTTATCAATTATGGTATTGTAGGAATCATACAATTGGAAAAAGGGTTTGTAGATGAGGTGGATATGACAGCCGATGAAGCAATGGAACTCTATGACCAGCATGCCAAGGAAGCTTTGGAATTGATGCTGAAGAAGAATCACGACTATGACGAAGCGTGGCGATCTATGAGAGTAAGCAGCTATACTGATTTTATTCTCACCAAGATACAACGCGTGAAAGAAATCGAAGATATTCATGGTGCAACTTTAGTTTCAGAAGGTATCGATGCCAATTATATGGACATCATCAACTATTCCGTTTTCGGTGCTATCAAACTGAAAGAGCAGGAAAAAGAATAAATCATCAATATAAATAGGTATAAAGAGTGAGTATCAGTAATCTTATCAAGAAGTTGACAGTCAACTTAGGAAGATTGATTGTAGCAGTGACCTTCATTTTCTCAGGATATGTGAAGGCCATAGACCCATTGGGCACTCAATATAAGATTACGGACTATCTCCAACCGCTTGGTTTATCTGGTATCGTACCAGACTGGATGACGCTGACCGCTTCTGTTGCTCTTTCCACATTGGAGTTTTCTATTGGCATTTTCTTATTATTTGCCATACGCAGGCGTCTCACTACCAAAATTTCACTTTTATTCATGGTGGTGATGACACTCATCACTACGTGGATAGCCATCGCAAATCCTGTCAAGGACTGCGGTTGTTTCGGCGACGCTATTAAATTGACCAATTTTGAAACCTTAGGTAAGAACATCATACTCTTGGCAATCTCCATCTTACTCTGGAGATTTCCACTTCAGATGGTCAGGTTTATCTCCAAGCCGACACAGTGGATAGTCATCAATTATACCATACTCTTTTCTGTAGCCCTAAGTACCTGGAGTCTCTGGAGTTTGCCGCTCTTTGATTTCCGCCCATACCACATCGGTGCAAACATCGAGAAAGGCATGGAAATACCAGAAGGTGCCAAGCAGCCACAGTTTGAAACAACCTTTATCTTGGAGAAGAATGGCGAACAGAAAGAATTTACCATTGATAACTATCCGGACTCCACATGGAAGTTTATCGATTCCAAGACAATACAAACCGAAGAAGGTTACGTACCTCCTATCCATGATTTCAGCATAGAAGATACTAAAAACGGGGAAGACATCACACCGGAAGTTCTCCATGACAAGGGATACTCCTTCCTGCTCATCTCGCCCAACCTGTCCATGGCAGACGATTCGAACTTTGGTACGATAGACCAGATCTACGAATATGCAGAAGACCACGGCTACCGATTCATCTGTCTGACAGCAAGTACAGAAAAGGAAATTGCCAAGTGGCAAAACATCACGGGAGCAGAATACCCATTCTACACCACAGATGCCACTACGCTCAAGACAATGATCAGGAGTAATCCGGGACTGATGCTGCTACACAACGGTACCATCATCCAGAAATGGAGCCATAATGAATTACCAGCAGAAGATTTGCTCGCCAAACCTTTGGAAAAGAGCGAATACGGCAAATTGCCAGCAGAAGGAATGGCAAGGAAAATTCTGCAAACCGTACTCTGGTTCCTACTGCCACTGGTATTGCTCACCATTGCAGACCGCCTATGGGCATGGTCAACCTGGTTAAGAGAAAAAGAAGATACAAATAAAATATTATCAACTTTTAAAAAGAAAAAGAAAATGAGAAAGAAAATTGTAGCAGGTAACTGGAAAATGAACATGAACCTGCAAGACGGTGTTGCTCTCGCAAAGGAAATCAACGAGGCATTGGTAGCAGAAAAACCAAACTGTGATGTTGTAATCTGCACTCCATTCATCCACTTGGCTTCTGTAGCTCAGGTATTGAATTCTGAGGTAGTAGGTCTTGGTGCTGAGAACTGCGCTGACAAGGCTAAGGGTGCTTTCACTGGTGAGGTTTCAGCTGAGATGGTAAAGAGCACAGGTGCTCAGTATGTTATCCTCGGTCACTCAGAGCGTCGTCAGTACTATGGCGAGACTGCAGAGATCTTGAAGGAGAAGGTAGAGTTGGCTTTGGCTAACGGTTTGAAGGTTATCTTCTGCTGCGGTGAGACTCTCGAGGAGCGTGAGGCTGAGAAGCAGAACGAGGTAGTAAAGGCTGAGTTGGAAGGTTCAGTATTCCACTTGAGCGCTGACGCTTGGAAGAACATCATCCTTGCTTACGAGCCAATCTGGGCTATCGGTACAGGTAAGACTGCTACTTCTGACCAGGCTGAGGAAATGTTGGCATACATCCGCTCTATCGTAGCTGAGAAGTATGGCAATGAGGCTGCTGAGGAGACATCTATCCTCTACGGTGGTAGCTGCAAGGCAAGCAATGCTCCTGAGCTCTTCGCTAAGCCAAACATCGACGGTGGCTTGATCGGTGGTGCTTCTTTGAAGGCTGCTGATTTCAAGGGTATCATCGACGCTTGGAAGAAGTAATTGCTTTCACATAACCATGCCTGTACCTCCCCAAAAAGGGACAGGCATGGTTCCTTTATTTTAGACATATAAACAAAACGATAAAAGAAAGTTATGAAACAATTCGTCCTACTTTTTACTATCATGCTCGGAATCACTGTTTCGAGTAATGGTCAGACCTATCTGGAGCACTTGCAAAAGAAGACACCAGGATTAGGTACTGTCACTGTGACCCAAAGCAAGGCTATAGACGAATTAATCAATGGGAAAAAGATACCACAAGACGACAAAACTATCCCAACTACAACCCCAACAAAACACAATACTCCTGACAACCAGAAGAAAACTTCTGAGAATCAGAAGAAAACACTCCCAGACTCTGTAAAAAAGGCAGAGCACCACGAAGCTGGCAATGAAAAGACAGTTTCACACGAAAGTCCGAACAGAAAGACAAACACTGAAAAAGAAGAAAATGAGACACCTGTAGTAGATATGCGCAAGAAAGTGATGCGTGGCAGCTACAAGGTTACAGGATATAGAGTACAGGCTTTTGCTGGCGGCAATTCACGCAACGACCGTCTCAAGGCAGAACAGACAGGAAATGCCATCAAGATGAAATTTCCAGACCAGCCTGTATATGTACACTTTTATTCACCTCGCTGGATATGCAGAATCGGTAACTTCCGCTCTTTAGTAGAAGCTAAGAAGATGTTAGCTAAAATCCGAGCTATGGGCTACCGACAAGCTTGTCTTGTCAAGGGAAAAATAACCGTTCAATATTAGAAAATGAATCCAGAAACAGAATTTCGCGAGGGCTTGGATGAACTCGCAGCACATTACAAAGAAATCCTCAACCTGCTTGGTGAAGATCCTGAAAGAGAAGGTCTTTTGAAAACTCCTATGCGCGTAGCTAAGGCTATGCAGATATTGACCCGCGGATACAGTCAGGATCCCCGTAAAGTATTGACTGATGCACTCTTTGAGGAAACATACAACCAGATGGTCATCGTTAAGGACATTGATTTCTTCTCTATGTGCGAACATCATATTCTTCCATTCTATGGAAAAGTACATGTGGCTTATATCCCAAATGGCAAAATTACCGGATTGAGCAAGATTGCACGTGTAGTGGATATCTATAGCCACCGACTTCAGGTACAAGAGAGACTTACCCAGCAAATCAAGGACTGCATCCAGGAAACACTCAATCCGCAAGGTGTCATGGTGGTCATTGAAGCCAAGCACATGTGTATGCAGATGAGAGGTGTGGAAAAACAGAACTCCATCACTACTACAAGTGATTATAGCGGTGTATTCAATTCTCTCAATACACGACAGGAGTTCATGAACCTGCTCCGCGGAGAAAGCAAAAGAATCTAATATATAGTGCTTAATGTTTCGTGTTTACTTATGAAAACCAAACATTAAGCACTAAACATTAAACACTAAGTAATATGTTAAAGTTTATATCATGGAATGTCAATGGCTTGCGAGCATGCGTAGGTAAAGACTTTGAAAACCAGTTCAAAGAATTGGATGCAGATTTTTTCTGTCTGCAGGAAACCAAGATGCAAGAAGGTCAGCTCGACCTGGCGTTTGAAGGATACAACAGCTACTGGAACTATGCTGAGAAAAAAGGATATTCTGGGACTGCTATCTATACCAAGCATCAACCATTAAGCGTAAGCTATGGTATGGGAGTGGAAGAGCACGACCATGAAGGAAGAGTTATCACACTGGAATATGAGAAATTCTACCTCATCACTGTTTATACTCCTAACTCACAAACGGAACTGCGCCGCCTGGACTATCGCATGACATGGGAAGCAGACTTCCGTAAATTTCTCAAGAACTTAGATGCCAAGAAACCAGTTATCGTATGTGGTGACATGAACGTGGCACATGAAGAAATAGATATTAAGAATCCGAAAGGCAACCGCAAAAACGCAGGCTTTACGGATGAGGAAAGAGAAAAGATGACCGAATTGCTGAATGACGGTTTCACAGACACATTCCGATACAAATATCCTGAGCAGGTTACCTACTCCTGGTGGTCATACAGATTTAAGGCAAGAGAAAAGAACGCCGGTTGGCGTATTGACTATTTCCTCGTATCAGACAGGCTTCAGGCAAACATCGCTGATGCCAAGATACACACAGACATCATGGGAAGCGATCATTGCCCGGTAGAACTTGATCTGAACATTTAACAAGAATCATATCATACAAGATTATACCATAATTATAAAGGGTTACCATCCTCACGGACGATAACCCTTTTTGGTCATATCAACATAAAATTTTAATTTATATAAGAGAGATTTTATCGAATATTACATGAAAGCACGAATCTCAGAGAGAGGTTTCTTTTCAATTGTGCCATCCTTTTGAGTTACAGTGAAGTAATTGTGAACAGATTTACCGTTCTTGAACTGTACAACTGCCACACCACCTTCGCGAAGCTGCAGTGTAAAGTAACCTTCACGCTTGCCATTTACATACTTGCCGTGCCATTTTTCCTTACCATTCTTATAGTAAGTGGTCACATCACCATTGAAGACAGTATTTCTATCATTTCCTAAATCGATGAAGCTATATCCACCTTCAGCTCTCAAATTACCATTCATATAGTAATCCTTGAAAACATCCTTCTTATTGATGCCAGAACCGGTGGTCATAAGGAGTCTGTAGTAACTTGCCTGATTAGCATTTGCTACGTTGCTCATATTTTCAGCATAGAAAATGGTATCTGCAACAACAGTAGCCTTTTCGATGTGCTTGCGACCAAAGCTTGCAATGGTCAGCATCACCATCATAGAGAGTAATATTATTCTTTTCATATCTTTACGTTTTTAGGTTTAACTTTCTTTTTCTGATGCAAAGATAGGCAAAAAAACGATAAGTTGTATATTTTATTAACGCAATTTTATTATATTTTTTCACCTACTTTTGATTTAAATCAATTTTAGCTTTAAAACAGCAAAACTGTAACTTACAACATAAATTCCTAACATTTTGTAAAGTCTAAAATCTACAAAATGGTAATTCCTCAGCGATTCACTAACATATTGTTAAGACCCAATAACATTTATAATCTATAAAAAAATGCAGACTTACTGATGTTAGTATAATTTTGTAAATATATATCATCAAAGATACACTTTTGAAAGGTAACCACTGAAATAACAAACATTTTGGAATATTTTATCGCCAAAAACAGGCAAAAAGTAGAACTTTCTATGATTTTGATACGTTTGTTCATCAGGAAAAACACAAAATAAGAAGGTTATTTTCCATATTATCAATAAAAAGATGGACTTTTTAATGATTTTATAACTGAATAAAGATTATTTTTTGTACTTTTGCAGTTGGTTTATTATATTAATAAGGTATGCGCATGAAGTATTACATATCTATCATCTTTGCTCTGGTAGCTCTGACTTTCTCATCTTGTAAAGAGTCAGAACCAGACCCATTCTATTCAGACAATGAACAAGACCATGACAGTGATGAAATTATAGGAGACGATTACATCTATCATCTCCCTGTGATTTTTCATGTCCTGTATCAGGATGAAAATGCCGTAGATGAAAACAATAAAAGGAATCAATATGTATCTTACGACCGTCTGAAAGCAATACTGCAAAATGTCAACGACCTCTATGCAGGAAAATTATATAACTTTGGTGAGGGGGCAGATGTGCCAAGTGAGAACATACATGTGCAGTTTGAACTTGCCCTCTACGATGAATCTGGCAAAAAGCTGAAGACCCCAGGAGTGGAATATATCAAATATTCGGGGGAATATCCTATTGATTGCAACAGTTTCATGAATCAAACCAAAAAGAAAAATAAGATTATATGGAACCCGAATGAATACATCAACGTCATGGTGTATAACTTCAAGAAAACAAAAGACAACAGCATAACGCTTGGCATCAGCAACCTACCTTACAAACAAAACGGCTATCCCGCAATAGATGGTTTAAAGGACGCAAAAGGTGCCATCAATAAGAACAGTTTGTCTTTTGAATACTGTGTATCCATCAACAGTTCCTATATCAACCAAGAGTCATCCAGATATACAGCCGCAGATCACGGAGACAAAGGATACACCTATGATTCTGGGGACATCAATGTCACACTGGCTCATGAGTTAGGGCATTATTTAGGACTCAAGCATGTGTTTGCTGAGAAAGATACAGACACAGGAAGCGAACCTATTGAAAGTTGCACAGACACAGACTACTGCACAGACACCAAGAGCTATAACAAACCAGCCTACGACAGATGGCTGATTTCATATATTGAACAGCATAAGCAGGCGGGTAAAGACCTTGTGATGAAAGAACTCATCAAACGCTCCAATGATTCGGGAGAGGAATGGGATTCTGACAATTTCATGGACTATGCCGTAAGTTTGAGTTTCAGATTCACACCTGAGCAGAAATACCGCATGAGACAGGTTCTTTATTACAGTCCACTGATTCCTGGTCCGAAAAAGATCAAAAACGACAATTACGGTACAAGAAGTCAGGACAATGACGAAGATATCGACTTGCCAATCTGTCTGGCTATAGAAAAGGCTATTCCTGTGGAAAGAGCTTCTTTCAGAAAAGAAATACATAGTACTAACAAATAATAAAGGATGGGATTCACCATCATTTCAGAAATAATAAAAAAATAAGATGAAATACAAAATAAAAGCACCTAAGGCACTCAACGCCACCATCAACTTGCCCTCCAGCAAAAGCATCAGCAATCGAGCCCTCATCATCCATGCCATGACGGGCGGTAAGATTCAGCCATGCAATCTGAGCGATTGTGATGATACAGAAGTCATCATCAATGCCTTGAGAAACATGCCTGAGGTGATAGACATCAAGGCTGCTGGTACTGCCATGAGATTTATGACAGCCTACCTCAGTGCTACTGAAGGAGAACATACGATTACAGGAACAGAAAGGATGAAGAATCGTCCTATCGGTGTTCTGGTGGATGCACTCCGCTATTTAGGCGCCGACATCGAATATGTAGAAAAAAAAGGCTATCCCCCACTCCGCATCAAAGGTCATGCACTCGAAGGAGGTCATCTGGAGGTTGTAGGAAGCATCAGTTCACAATACATATCAGCTCTTCTGCTCATCGGTCCGATTCTCAAAAACGGATTGAAACTCAAACTTACAGGAGAAATTGCATCAAGACCCTACATCGACCTCACCCTGTGGACCATGTGCGAATTTGGAGCCTCAGCAGAATGGACAGATGTGGACACAATTGTCGTAAAACCTCAGCCATACCAAGAAAGAAAGTATCTGATCGAAAACGACTGGAGCGCATCTTCCTATTGGTATGAAATGATGGCTTTGAACGGAAATATCGATTCTGAAATCAGATTAGAGGGACTGATGGATGGTTCCAAGCAAGGTGACTCTGTCGTCAAATACATCTTCAGCCTTCTGGGTGTCAAGACCGAATTTGAGAACAATCAAAATCCAGAGGATAGAGATGACAAGGCAAACATACATACCAGTGCACCGACCACTGTTACACTGAAAGCCCACAGATGTCTGCTTCCTCGATTGGATTACGACTTTACCGGTTCACCAGACCTTGCCCAGACATTTGTAGTATGCTGCTGTCTGATGGGAATCAAATTCAAGTTTACCGGTCTTGCCAGCTTGAAAATCAAGGAAACCGACCGCATCGAAGCACTCAAGAAAGAGTTGCGAAAAGTTGGTTATGTGATTCAAGACGAGAACAACAATACACTCATCTGGGATGGAGAAACCTGCGAACCGACCTACGAAGCCATAGATACCTATGAGGACCATCGCATGGCCATGTCCTTCGCACCAGTTGCCTTCAAGTTACCTTATCTGGAAATCAACAATCCTGAAGTGGTAAGCAAATCCTATCCACATTTCTGGGAAGACCTGAAAAAAGTAGGATTTGAAATCAGCGAGGAATAATAATCACAATAAAAGATATCGAATGATTTACCTGATTATTGCATTGGTTGTCTTAGGACTGGCAAGCGCACTAATAGGACTTTTCACCCAACGGAAAGGAGAAGAAGAGCCCCTAAAAGAAGGCGTTTCGTGTAACACCTGTAATGGAGAAAACACGAAATGCGAGCAGGAGTGCATGATGGAAGCAGCAACCAAAGAGATAGAATATTATGATGACGAAGAATTAGACACGTATAAAGGACGTGCGGCAGATGATTATTCCGAAGAAGAAGTTGAACAATTCGCTGAAGTCTTATATACAATGAAGCCGGAGGAAGTGGCAGGCTGGAACAGAAGCCTCATCCTCAGAGGCATCAACTTGCCAGACCAGTTGAAAGATGAAGTCATCAGTTTCTTAAGCGAGGATTGAAAAAGAATATTTTATAGGAAATGAACATTCTACAATATACATTTTTTCAGAATGCCCTCTTGGGTGCCTTCCTTACAAGCATCCTGTGTGGAATCATAGGCACTTATATCGTAACCCGCCGATTGGTATTTATCAGCGGGGGTATTACTCACGCATCATTTGGCGGAATAGGAATTGGCGTATTCACTGGTACCAATCCGATTCTGGCAGCCATGATCTTTGCCATACTGAGCGGATTTGGCGTTCAATGGATGTCATCCAGAAAAGATGTCAGGAAAGATTCTGCCATCGCCATGTTCTGGACCTTGGGAATGAGCGTAGGAATTATCTGCTGCTTTCTCACGCCCGGCTTCATGCCAGACCTACCTTCGTTTCTCTTTGGCAGCATCCTGACGATAGAAGATTCTGACTTATGGCTATTGGGCATCCTGACATGTATCACCATCGCCGTATTCACCTGTTTCCTCCGTCCGATTCAGAGTGTAGCTTTCGACAGCACCTTTGCACGCTCACAGCACTTGCCGGTAGCGGCGATAGAATATCTGATGATGACACTCATTGCCATGACGATTGTTGCTTCATTGAAAATGGTGGGCATCGTACTGGCTATCAGTTTGCTGACAATTCCGCAGATGACAGCCAACCTGTTCACCTATAATTATAAGCAGATGATTTTTGCCAGCATCATCCTGGGATGGATAGACTGTATCATCGGACTCTATGCCAGTTATGTGCTGAATGTTCCATCAGGAGCCACGATTATTTTTGTCAGTATCATGGTTTTTATGCTCAGTAAGACAATAAAAGCCCTACAAAACAAGTTGTATAATAAAGACAAGCTGTCACTTGAGAAAAAGTGATGATCAGCAGACAACATTCTAAAATCATACAAGAGTGAAACAAAATTATCTCCGACATATCATTCCCCTATTATCAATTATACTCCTAATTGGTATTGGCAGTTGCTCTACGCAGAAGAATACAGCGAAGAGCCGCTGGTGGCATTCCTTCAACGCCCGTTATAACACCTATTATAATGGTACGTTAGCCTATATTGACGGTTCATTGGAAAAAGAGAACGGCAATAAGGACAACTTCACGGAGATGATTCCTCTCTATACCGTAAGCAATAAAAACAGCCGCGAACTGGGAAAAGGCAATTATGAGAAAGCCATCACCAAGTGTGAGAAAGCGATTCATCAACACAGTATCAAGAAACGTCCGGAATGGAACAAAAACCGTCGCAAAACAGAAAAAGATATTGAATGGTTGAGCCGTAAGGAATACAATCCGTTCTTATGGAAAGCATGGTTGCTGATGGGACGTTCCCAATTTTTCAAAGGCGATTTCGAAAGTGCTGCAACCACTTTCTCCTATATGAGCCGCCTCTACTCCACCCAACCAGCCATCTACGGCAGAGCAAGGGCCTGGCTGGCTAAATGTTATATCGAACAAGGATGGCAGTATGATGCAGAGGACGTAATCCGTAAAATGCAAAGAGACAGCATCCACTGGCGTGCCCAGAAAGAATGGGACTATACATACGCTGATTACTATATCCATACAGGAGACTTCGAACAGGCTATCCCCTATCTCCGCAAAGTAATCAAGCACGAGATGCGACGCAAGCAAAAGGCGCGCGAATGGTTTCTCTTAGGACAGTTGCTTGCTGCCACTGGCAAAAAGCAGGAAGCCTACAAAGCCTTCAAGCATGTCACACGTCTCAATCCTCCATACGAACTGGAATTCAACGCCCGTATCTCCATGACAGAGGTGATGGCCAAAGGAAATGCCAAACAGATGATTAGCCGTCTGAAACGTATGGCTGCATCAGACAACAACAAGGAATATCTGGACCAGATATACTACGCAATAGGTAACATCTATCTCAACGAGAAAGATACCGTCCAAGCCATCTCTGCATACGAAAAAGGAAATGCCAAGGCGACACGCAGTGGTATTGAGAAAGGTGTGCTCTTGCTTCATTTAGGCGACTTGTACTGGGGTATGGAAAAATACAGTGATGCCCAACGCTGTTACGGAGAAGCCATCGGCTTGCTTGACAAAGACCGTAAAGACTATAAGATTCTTGCAGAACGTTCTAAAATACTTGATGAATTAGTTCCTCATACAGAAGCTGTCCACCTGCAGGACTCTCTCCAGGCTCTTGCCAAGATGAGCGAAAAAGAAAGAAATGCAGCCATCGACCGCGTAATAGATGCCCTCAAGAAGAAAGAAAAAGAAGAAAAGAATAAACTGGCAGAAGAAGAAAGCAACCGTCAACAAGCAAAAAACGGTGGAAATGCCTATAGAAACCACAATTCGAATAAGAACAACAATACATCAACAGGAAATACCGGACAGAAAGGACTCTGGTATTTCTACAACCCTATAGCCGTAAGTCAGGGTAAGACCCAATTCCAACGCCTATGGGGCAAACGAGAAAATGTAGATAACTGGCAACGCATCAACAAGACGGTGGTCAGTGCGCCACAAGGTGCTGAAGAGATGACAGACGAAGTAAGAGATTCTCTTGCCAATGTAGCCATCAAGGAAGATTCTCTGAAACAGATTACAGACAGTGCACAAAACGATCCACATAAGCGAGAATATTATCTGGCTCAGATTCCTTTTACAGAAGAACAAATAGAAGCCAGCAACAAGCTGTTAGAGGATGGGCTGTTGAATTCCGGCGTTATCTTCAAGGATAAGTTGGACAATCTTTCCCTGAGCGAAAAAGCACTCAGAAGATTGGAAGACAACTATGCTGATGACTTTGAGCACATGGACGATGTATATTACCACCTCTATCTGTTATATTCCCGAAAGGAAATGCCGGTAGAGGCAGAACGTTATGTACAGAAACTGAAGAAGAAATATCCTGAAAGCCAATGGACAACATTGATTACAGATCCATACTACAAAGAAAATGCCCAGTTTGGTGCTCATATAGAAGACTCTCTTTATGCGGCAACCTACGAGGCATTCAAGGCAAGCAGATACCAAGAGGCTAAGGCCAATGCACGCATATCTGCCGAGCGTTTCCCACTGGGAGAAAACAGGGATAAATTCTTGTTTATCGGTGGATTAAGCAAGCTCAACGATGGTGACGCCAATGCCTGCATCAAGGATATGCAGGAAGTGGTAGAGAAATATCCGAATAGCCGTATCAGCGAAATAGCGGGTATGATAGTCAATGGAGTCAATGCGGGAAAACGACTGCATGGTGGAAAGTTTGACTTGGAAGATGTATGGAACAGAAGAAGTGTTGTACTCAATGACCAGAATTCCACCCAACAGAAAGTATTCACGAATGAACGCAATGCCAACTTTGTATTCATGCTTGTTTACCAGCCAGACTCTGTGAATGAGAACCAGTTGCTCTTTGAAATGGCTAAATACAACTTTACCCATTACCTTGTGCGCAATTTCGACATGAATATCGAGGAGCAAGATGGGCTGCACAGAATGATTATGTCTGGATTCAGAAGTTACGATGAAGCATGGCAATATGCACATGCGCTGTCGGAGCAGACTGCTATCATCCGCCATCTCAACAAGGCTCGAGCTATCCTCATCAGCGAACAAAATCTCGAACTCTTAGGCACACAGTTCACATATAATGAATACGAGAAGTTCTATCAGAAACACTTCGCTTCACTCAAGTTGAAACAGAATGCCGCACCTCTCTTAACGGAGCCTACAGAAATCGTGACAGAGAAGAAGAAAATAGAAGAGACTGAAGCCGGTGATGAAGAGATACTTGACGACAAGAATGATATAGACAACTCATTAGAAATCATGGAAGATGTTGCACCAAGCATCAGCAATGAGTCTATAGAAATCAAAGAGGAGAATACTCAAACCGGAAATAATAACGGCATTGAAATCAAAGAGGACATCAACCAAGAGACTCCAAAGAAAAATAATTCTGAAAAAGAAACTGAAGTTGAAAGAAATGAGGATGAGATGATCGTAGTTGATCCTAAAGTAGAAGAGCCAAAACAGGAGACTCCAAAGAAGGAAACTTCAAAGCAAGAGACCATAAAGAAGGAGACTCCAAAGCAGGAAATCCAAAAGAAAGAACCTCTTGAGGAGAATGAAGATGTCTTCTATTTCGATGATGACACAGAAAACACTCAGAAGCAAGAAAATAAGAACCAGAAATCCAAAGAGGAGAAGAAAGACAAAGATGACAAATTTGACTTAGAAGACGAATATTTTGATTTCGATGGTTTTTAAAGAAACAATATGGCAGACTTTCCCAGAATAAATAGCTGGAGAAGTCTGCCATTTGTATTTTTAAATCATTCCTGATAAATTACAGAACTGATTATAGAGAGCAGAAAAAAGTAACCAGGAATGGTACTGAAAAATCAACACAGAAACCATGAAAGATGGAAACAATGATGAAGTTCTCTCCCGACACGCGGGTAATAATAGGCAACGTAGTATCCATTGTGGTGGCGCCACCTACGCTGATAGGAGCCAACTTTCCGAAATATCTCGCCAGCAACGGAGCGGCTAAGAGCGTCAGAATTTCACGGCTAATATTAGCAAGAAGAGCGATGGTTCCAAGTTCGGCACCACGATATTCTGTAATAAAAATACTTGAAAGGGAATAATAACCGAATCCAGAACCAATAGCCAAACAGTCGGTAAGCTGACGGTGACCTAACACCAGAGATACGGCTGCACACCCAGCTAAAGTACCCAAAATAGTCATCACCGGAAGCATCATCAAACGAGGATTCACCTTCTTGAAACTCTTCAAAATAGAAGTATCACAACCGATGCTGACACCCACACAGAACATCAGACAACAGAGCGCAATATAACTCACATCACTATCTAAAAAACAGGCAGGAACTACATCACACAATCCAGCGATGATGCCTAAGACAAAGAAACCAACTATAATCAAGCTACCCTTCATGCCTTACCTCCCTTCTCCGTATCAGCGGAACCAGAAGACTTCATCTGTTTAGCAGTAACATACTTCCACAATGCCCATGCAAAAAGCACACTACCCGCACTACCACCAATGGTGAGAATAACAGCTTCGAGACCTAAGGTCTGAATACCTCCTATGATACGAGGATTGGAGCCAACTTCAATACCAAGCAGGAACAAGAGTATCCATATCAACGCCGTGATGATGCGACCTAAAAAACCCATTTTCTTATTACGGAGCAGATAACCTGTACCTATTCCACATAGCATTATCATTACAATCTTGAGCATTGTTTCTTGATTTCTTCTTATTTTTTTATTTGATGAATAATTGGATTAATAAACTGATTCTTGGATAAAGAACGGAATCTTCACCTAATTATTATATAAAAGTAGATGAAACATACGAATACCCAGAAGAATCATACGAATAAAAACTTTCCTTAACATTAACATACTTTAATAGCATTCTTCTGCCAGTATTCAATTATTCTTTGTACTTTAGCGCCTAAAAAATAAAAACATGAGCAACGGTTTATTACTTTGGGTAGATGACGAGATAGAACTTCTCAAGGCGCATATCATATTTCTAGAGAAAAAGGGATATGAAGTTATAACTGTGAGCAATGGTCCGGATGCTATCGACCAGTGCAGACAGCAGACCTTCGACCTGATTCTCTTAGATGAAATGATGCCAGGACTTAGCGGATTGGAAACTCTTCAGCAAATCAAGGAAATCCAACCAGCTACCCCTGTAGTCATGTGTACCAAGAGCGAGGAAGAGAACATCATGGACCAGGCTATCGGTTCAAAAATCGCAGACTATCTCATCAAACCGGTCAACCCCAGCCAGATATTGCTCTCTCTCAAGAAGAACATACATCGCAAAGATATAGTCACTGAAGTAACCCAAAGCGGTTATCAGCAAGACTACCAGCAAATCGCCATGCAAATCATGGATTGCCGGACAGTACAGGATTGGGTAGAAGTATATAAGAGACTGGTAAAATGGGAACTTGAACTGAGCGACACCGAGAGTTCGATGACAGAACTGCTTACCATGCAGAAAGAAGAAGCCAACAACGGATTTGCCAAATACATCACCAAGAACTATTTGGAATGGGTAAATCCCAAGAATATCGGCAAGACGATAGAAGGTAAGCCCGTCATGAGTCCAGACATCTTCAAAACCAAGATTTTTCCAAAACTGGATCAGGGTGAAAAGATATTCCTCATAGTTATCGACAACTTCAGATATGACCAATGGAAAATGTTGGGACAAGATATCGGAGAACTATTCGATATCGAGGAAGACATGTATATGAGTATTTTGCCAACAGCCACCCAGTATGCACGCAATGCAATATTCAGCGGTCTGATGCCAAACAAAATAGCAGAAATGTTTCCTGACCTATGGGTAGATGAAGATCAGGAGGAAGGCAAAAACCTCAACGAAGAACCTCTCATCCAAACCCAGTTGGAAAGATTCAGAAAGCACTACACATTCAGTTATCACAAGATAAATGATTCTGCAGGAGCCGACAGATTTCTGGATAAATACAATGAATGTAAGAATAACGACCTCAATGTACTGGTCGTAAACTTTATTGACATGCTTTCACATGCACGTACAGAATCTAAGATGGTGAGAGAATTGGCAAACAACGAATCTGCCTATCGCAGTATTACACAGAGTTGGCTGAGACATTCAGTTCTTGCAGAACTATTCAAACGTTTATCGCAAGACGAATTCAAGGTCATCATCACCACCGACCATGGAAGTATTAGGGCTTCAAAACCTATCAAGATAATAGGAGACCGTAATACCAACACCAACCTGCGCTATAAGTTAGGCAAGAATCTTGCCTACAATGCCAAGGAAGTGTTCACAATCAAGGAGCCACATAAAGCACAATTGCCCGCTCCGAACCTGAGCACAACTTATGTATTTGCGTATGGTGATGCCTTCTTTGCCTACCCCAACAACTACAACTACTATGTATCCTACTACAAGGACACATTCCAGCATGGAGGCATATCTATGGAAGAGATGCTGATACCACTCATTACATTGACACCAAGAAGACGTTAGAAAAAGAAAACAAGAAAAGGAAACAAAATATGAAAATCAAAATTGACTCATTAGAAAACATCCATGCTGCAGCCAAGGAATTTCTGGCCAACATGGGTGATGGTAAAGTCTTTGCCTTTTACGGCAAGATGGGTACTGGTAAGACCACATTTATCAAAGCTATCTGCGAAGAGTTGGGAGTAGATGATGTCATCACATCTCCTACATTTGCCATTGTCAACGAATATACCGCAGGGAATGGCGACCCAATCTATCACTTTGACTTCTATCGTATCAAAAAGATAGACGAGGTCTATGATATGGGATATGAGGATTACTTCTATGGAGGAAACTTATGTTTTCTGGAATGGCCAGAACTGATAGAAGACCTTCTACCAGAAGATGTGACAAGAGTACATATTCACACAGAAGAAGACGGAAGCAGAACCGTTGAATTCTGATACTTTGGGGCATGATAGCCCCATTAAAGTAGCAAACTATAAAATCTATACGGATGCTATGAAGCCTTTTGGGTTCCTAATCCCAAAAAACATATAGATTTTTGGGATTACAATCCCAAAAATCAGTATAAATTTTGGGATTAGGATTTTTTTTCTTATCTTTGTGCCGAAATTGAAACAAAGAACTTTATTAATAATGGAAAGGGGTTAATGATATGATACAACGTCAACTGCAAGATGTGATAGAGTCACGGATGTTTGCCGGAAAGGCTATCATCCTGATTGGAGCGAGACAGGTGGGAAAGAGTACGCTTTTCAAAATGATTCTTGAAAAGCACGACGAACCAACCCTGTCTTTGAATTGCGATGAGCCGGAGGTGATACAGATGCTGTCGCAGATTAACTCTGCTGAACTCAAACTGCTCATCGGGCATCATCGGATTGTAGTCATTGATGAAGCACAACGGGTAGAGAACATCGGAATGGTGTTGAAAAGAATCACAGATAATTTTTCTGATGTACAGCTACTGGTAACCGGTTCTTCCTCGTTTGATTTACAGAACAAACTAAACGAGCCGTTGACCGGACGTAAGTTTGAGTACCATCTCTTCCCCGTTTCTACAGGAGAGTTGCTCAAATCCCAGGGACTGTTGAGTGTTAAGCAGACGTTGGAAAATCGACTTATTTATGGGTCTTATCCTGATGTCATTAATCATGCAGCAGATGCGAAGGAACTGCTTTATAATCTCGCCAACAGTTATCTTTATAAAGACTTACTCAATTTAGAAAGCGTTCGTCGTCCAGCTTTGCTGGGCAAGTTGCTTACAGCTTTGGCTTTACAGGTAACGAGCGAGGTTTCTTATAATGAGTTGGCACAAACGGTGGGAACAGATAACAAGACGGTAGAGAAATATATTGATTTGCTGGAGAAATGTTATATCATCTTTAAGTTGAGTGGGTTCAGTCGCAATCTTCGCACGGAATTAAAGAAGGCTAAGAAGTTTTATTTCTATGACAATGGTATCCGCAATGCCATTTTGCAGAACTTTGCTCCACTTTCGCTTCGCCAGGATGTTGGTGCCTTGTGGGAGAACTTCTTCATCAGTGAGCGTTTAAAGGCAAATCAGTATGCCGGTAGATATGTGAACAGTTATTTCTGGCGAACTAACCAGCAGCAGGAAATAGATTATATAGAAGAGTGTGACGGACAATTCTCTTTGTTTGAGATGAAATGGAATCCCAAGAGAGCCAACACTCAATTTCCGAATACCTTTCTTACTACATACGATGTGAAGGAAAAAGCCATTGTAACACCAGAGAATTGGTTGGAATGGGTGCTATAATGATAAAACGCCACGTTTTCCAATTTGTGCCCATGCCCCCATAAGGCATGAGAATAGCCATCACGAGCAACAGCAGCATGAATAGCTTTGTTTTTTGTTATTCATATCTGTAAATTATTATTATTATTTTACTACTTTGTTATGGATATGTCTATATAATATGTTTTATCCATCCCTGTACCCACTTTTATTTTTCCCTGCCCACGGAAAATTTCTTGCGTGGGCAGGGAGAAAAAATACCATGGGCAATTGCCAACATTATCTTCAATTGTTTATATCTTTTTTTGCCATACATTATTATAAAATAATCGCAATTATTGCGCATGACAGTTAGACGGAAATGATATCTTTGCGCATGATACTCCAGATTTCATCCACAACTACCGCATCGTGCACGATAAGGACAGTAATAAGGTAATCGAAGGCTTACATTTCACCTTCATAGAACTTCCAAAGTTCACTCCACATTCCATTGCCGACAAGCGCATGATGGTTTTGTGGCTCCGTTTCCTCACAGAAATCAATTCCAATACGAAGGAGATTCCTGCCGATTTGCTTAATGATCCGGAGATAGGAAAAGCCGTAGAGGAGCTGGAGATTTCCGGTTTCACTGATGCCGAACTCTGGGCCTACGACAAATTCTGGGATTCCGTAAGCGTTGAAAGAACCCTCATAGATGACAGCTACCAGAAAGGTAAGGAAGAAGGCTTGAACCAGCGAAGCCTTGAGATTGCTAAGAAGATGCTGGCAAATGGAATGGATGATGCATCGGTCATGGATATGACGGGGCTGACGGCAGAAGAGATAAAGCTGCTGAAAGCGGAGAGGTAGATTACGACTATCACCAAATAATCAAGGGTCTATACACCCTTTTGTCGAGGTGTATAGACCCTTGTTGCTTTCCCGTAATCAGATTAATTTCAAATTAACTGTTTATAGACAGGGATGCGGATTTTGTCTAATTGTTCTGTTGCCAGAGCCTTAACATCATCGTTAACCGTAAAATACACAGTAGGATATCGGTACTTACCATTAGGCATAAGTACCTTTGTTACCTGCTTGATAATCTCAACCCCATCAAGCGTAACTATCTTAGTCTCTGTTTTATCTACTATCTTTCCCATAAGCAGAATTTTTGTTATTTGATTCATTGGCTATGCAAACAAACGCAATGAAAACTTGTTTTCAAATAGCCAAGTGCAGCATTCTGCTGCAAAGATACACCGCTTTTTTGTAACTACCAAATTATTCGTGAAGAAAACAACATAAAACACAAAATTCTGACTCTTTCGGCATCCGTATCATATCCCCAAAGTGCTGCAAACGGCATTGTTACCGTCTGTATGCCATCCACCATATCATAAAAATATAATAGCGGAGATGTAGATTACGACTATTACCAAATAATCAAGGGTCTATACGCCACCTTTTCATCGTGGCATATAGACCCTTGTCGTTTGTTTATCCCAATACAACATTGGCAGGAACGCCAAGGTTGTGGTATATGTTTCTTGCAACATCAAAATTAATTGCACGACGTCCATGGA
>ENA-ORUV01000676-ORUV01000676.1-human-gut-metagenome-genome-assembly--contig:-NODE-676-length-22145-cov-2.67872_pt1 | contig 22145 bp, 20 predicted proteins | sample MGYA00242089_ERZ509229 | MGnify/ENA primary metagenome ERZ509229 (study PRJEB26280, sample SAMEA2338805) | human gut metagenome | biome: human gut; feature: human-associated habitat; material: faeces...
GTTTTTTTATTACCGGATGCTATTTTAAGTATCTGTCCAGGGTTTTCCCCTGCACATTTTCGGAACTGATATAGCATAATTGTCCATGCTCAATCAGCCGCAACACATCATAACTTTCTTTTTGTTGCAACATATATCACCCCTGTTCTTCTTTCATTTTTTCTTACATGGTAAATTTGGTGAGGCCTCACGAAGTCCTACAGACTATATAGATTAATTAAAAGAATCTATCTTGAAAATATAGATTAAAGATATCTTACCTGATTCATTTCAAAATTTCAACCCTTTTTTATTGTTTTTATATATTTTCTGGCACAGCACTTTAAAGGACCTGCCACAGACAACTTCTCTTACATATTTTTGTATCTACAGAACTTGCTACCGGCAACTTCTCTTACATGCTGCTTTGGTATACAAAAAGTGCCATATTGCAAGACATGTATCTTGTTATACGCTCGCAATACGGCACTATCTTTCCAACCTTCAAATCTTATCTATTTTTTATCTGTGGCTTAATTCTTTTGGTGTATACAGATGTCTTGGGATTCCATCTACCATAACCGGTGATACATCCCCCTGAATCAATGGACGCACATAAGAAATAAACTCATTTGTTACATAAGTACCTTCTTCGTTTACCCAGTTTCTTGGTACAAGCTTCTCATCATTGGCAATCTTGTGTACATCCTTTACTTCTGTTCCGCACTGATATGGATCATCCGACAGACGTTTTAAGACTACCATCTTTCCGGTATCTCCTTCGTCTGCTGCCTTTACCGCTGCTCCTCCAACCTGATATGCTTCCAGTATATCAACTCTTGAGGCTGCGTGAGATGCGGCTCTTTGTAATGTACTTAATTCAATCGCACGTGTCTTACATCCAATCTCCCCTGCAATATAACTTGCAAGGTAAGATGCTGTTCCGGATAACTGCTTATGTCCAAATGCATCTACAAAGTCAATACTGTTGCCAAGTTCACATACATAAGTTCCATCTTCTGTACGGATTCCTTCTGATACTGCAACAACAATAGATGTTTTCTCCTGTAATAATTGTTTGATCTTTTCTCCAAATAACTGAAGATCAAATGGAAGTTCCGGCAGATAGATAAGATCCGGTCCTTCGCAGTCTTCTCCCTTTGACAATGCAGCCGCTCCGGTCAACCATCCGGCATTTCTTCCCATTATTTCGACGATAGATACCACGCCTTTTTCATATTCCAGGCAGAAGCTGTCACGGATAATCTCTTTCATAGATGTTCCGATATATTTTGCCGCACTTCCATATCCTGGTGTATGATCGGTAAGTGCAAGGTCATTATCAATCGTCTTCGGACATCCAATGAAGCGGATTGCATGACCGAATATAATGGCATAATCCGATAATTTCTTGATTGTATCCATAGAATCATTTCCACCGATATAGATAAATACTTCGATATCCAGTTTGTCCAAGATCTCAAATATCTTATCATACACTTCTCTGTTCTCATGGATCTCCGGAAGCTTATAACGGCAGGATCCCAAAAATGCGGCCGGTGTTCTTTTTAATAATTCCGCATCCAGTTCGGTCTTGATATGATCTGACAGATCAATATATTTTTCTTTTAATAATCCCTGGATTCCGTGAAGCATTCCATATACTTTATTGGCTCCACGGTCTTTCGCTGTCCGGTATACACCGGCAAGACTGGCATTGATCGCTGCAGTTGGTCCCCCAGATTGTCCTACAATTACATTTCCTTTCATTCGCTTATTTCCTTCCTGTTTTTTATTCCGTTTTACCGTTAATTCAATATTAGTGCATTTTAACATAAAAGTCCAGTAATTCTTGTTTTTTTTATGCATTTTTACTATTTTTATGTATCTTTGCATTGTTTGATACAAAAAAAACTCTTATTCCCCACCTTTTTGTAGTCTGTACAATATATGGGAAATAAGAGTTTTTATTCATACATTTTATTCAGCTTTTACCGGGTTTGATACACTTACCTTGTGATCATACCATTTGCCCTTTGTTCCGATCAACGCCAGATCAAATTCTTCATCTAACGCCGGAACCGGAACATCAAATCCATAGACTTCTTCTGTCGTTCCATCGCTGTATGTAACTTTGTCTGTGGTTGGTTCTAAAAGTTTTGCACCTTTTTTCTGAGCCTCTTTTGCTGTACCAGGGAAGAGATTCACGATATTTTTTGATACGAGACTGATATGTATCGTCATCTTTCCATCTTCTACAGTCAGTGTACCTTTTCCTTCATTTGCTTCATTTACATGAAACATCGTACTGTCCGTCTTAAATTCTGCAGTATAGGTCCCATCCTCGATCGGCGCCTTTGCTGCTTCGGACTTTGAATCTTTTGATTTTTCTTCTTTTGCATCAGACTTCTGCTGTTCTGTCTTGGCTGATTTGTTGTCTGATTTGCTGCTGTCATCCTTACTTGCACATCCTGTGAATATTGCAGCTGTCATTACTGCAGACAGTACAACTGCCATCAATCTCTTTCTCAACATTGTTATCTCCCTTAATTATCTTTCTTACTGTGCATCCATAGCTGCTTTTGTATGAGCAACATATAACTGCTGAATTGCATCGATCTCTCCAAGACCTGCAATCTGTGTCTTTACACTGTCAAAGTTCTTAGATGCCTCAAACTGACTCTTCCATGAATCATCATCATCTCCGGCCATATCATTATTAGCATGATCTCCGGCAACAACCATAAGTGGACGAAGGATTACATTCTTATATCCGGCATCTTTTACTTTTGCGATAACGGATTCGCAGGAAGTATCTTCCGGCTCACCTTCTACTGTTCCGATGAATACATTCTTATATCCAAGCTGTTCCATCTGTGCCTGCATCTGAGAATAGCTGATCTTTGCTGTATGAGATGTTCCATGTCCCATGAATACAAATGCTGTGCTGTCCTCTGCTGCTGCATCAAGGCTGTCATATTCTGCTGTCTTTACTGCTTCTGCAGTGATTGCCTTAGCTACTGCAGCCTTGTCTTCATTGATTGCTGTTGCGTCCGCTCCAACTTCTCCGAGAAGTGGTTCTGCGATTTTAACAGATTCGAATTTATCTTTGTAACTATTTACTGTTTCTGTTAACTCATCATACTCTGCACCGTGCATCAGATGTGTAGGCTGTACAACCAGTTTCTTTACACCATTCTTTACTGCACGCTCTAAAGCCTGATCCATGTTATCAATCTTCTCACCATCTCTTGCCTGTACATGATTAATGATGATCTGTGCTGTAAATGCTCTTCTTACGGACCAGTCCGGATTAGCTGCCTGAAGTGCTTTTTCAACTCCGCTGATATCGGCTGCACGGCTTGCATTAAAAGATGTTCCGAAACTTACTACCAAGAGTTCCTTCTCCCCGATGTTATCTTCATTTAACGGATCATCCTGGGAAGCATCCCCTGTATCTCTTCCGAAATAATCCGGATCAGCATTTTCACCTTCCACAAGTTCTTTCTGTGCATCTGTCAATTTGTCCCACGCTTCTTTCGCTTCTTTACACTGCTCATCTGTCTTGTCGTTTCTTTCCTGCACATAGATGGCATCAATCTTCTTTGCTACTTCATCTGCAGCTTTCTGATCGTCCTCTTTTGATGAATTCTCTGCAGTCTTCTTGCTGCTGTCTGAACTGCTACCTGCTTTGGAACCACATCCGCCAAGTGCTGCTACACACATAACTGCTGATAATAATACAACTACCAGTTTCTTTTTCATTTCTTTTACCTCCTGATTTTCCGATTGTCAATGCACGAGATACAAAAAAACTCGGCCTCCGTCAGCTCCTTCCGAATATATAGCCAAAAAAAGCCTCCGTCAGGAAACGAAGACAACGAAAATAAAACTGTATTATACCACATACAGTTCTGTGATCCATTTCGTACTGCCAATTCCTCGTGGCCTGAACTTTTTCGTTCCTGTACTGCGAAAGGCAGGTCTCCCGGCTTATTGCTCTGACACATCTGCTCCCTTCCCGGTTCTCCCAGTGGATCTGTAGCTTCTGCTTGCAAAACACGGTGACGAGTTCGTACAGGATTCTCACCTGTTTCCCTTTTCACCAGTCAGATCCTTCTTTCCACAAATTATTCTGAATCCTTCTGACTGACACCTCACACAATCTTGATTAAATTTACTATGTAACCTTAACACAGTTGCCCAAATTATGTCAATACTGTCCCGGTCATCTGAATTGAAACATCCGCTTCGGAACAGCAAAAAACCCTCGTCCGACTTAATGTCAAACAAGGGTCTCTCGTACGTGCGCGAGAAGATTCGAACTCCCGACCTTCTGGTCCGTAGCCAGACGCTCTATCCAGCTGAGCTACGCGCACATATTATATTTGTTTGCCTCAGTTATTTATGTACCTCAGCAACGAAATTAATTATAGCGCAACGTTTTCTATCTGTCAACAACTTTTTCAAATTTTTTTAAATTATTTTTTTAAGCTCTGGTGGCCTGCAAGTCTTCCTTTTCTCTGGCCGTTTCTTTCTTCTTTTTATAATGGTATAATTATTACATATTTACAATACATTAGAAAATGAGGATTTCTTTATGACAAAAAAAATTGCTGTAATCAATGATCTGTCCGGACTTGGACGCTGTTCCCTGACTGCTGCCATCTCCGTATTATCTGCGATGGGAATCCAGGCCTGTCCACTCCCTACCGCCATTTTAAGTTCACAAACAGAATACCCCAGCTACTACTGTTATGATTTTACCGATAAGATGGATTATTTCCGCCAGGAATGGAAGAAACTAGGCACTTCTTTTTCCGGAATCTATACCGGTTATGTTGCCAGTGTCTGCCAGATTGAACAGATCATGCACTTTCTGGATACTTTCCAAACAGCAGACACCTTTCTTCTGGTCGATCCTGTAATGGGAGACGATGGCGTTACCTATGATATGTATACTTCCGGGCTTCTGACTGCTATGAAAGAACTTGTCGCACGTGCAGATGTTATCACTCCTAACCTTACCGAATTCTGTCTGCTGACGGATATAGATTATAACAGCCTGCAGGATCCGTCTCTGTCTATACAGCAGCTCATTTCACGACTTAAGGATGCAGGGCAGACTTTGACAAAGGATCATGAAAAAAAGGTCCTCATCACTGGTATTCATTTTACTGCAGATGACGGAGTTCATAAGATTGGAAATCTCCTGCTATATGGCTCTTCACATTTTCTTTCGGCATATCCCTGTTGCAACGGAAGTTATTCTGGTACGGGTGATCTCTTTGCTTCCTGCATCACAGGCGGACTTGCCAGAGATATTTCCCTTACGGAAATGATGCAGACCGCAGGTTCTTTTCTTGAAAAATCATTAATTGATTCTGTAGAAGAACATGTTCCGGTAAACGAAGGCGTTAATTTTGAAAAATATTTGTATCTCTTGCATACATAGAATCTGCCACTGGCAGCTTCTATTGCATACATTGGTATTAAAAATCACCATATATCTTTTGAAAATTTCTCTACTGAAACTCTTTCTTTTGATATATGGTGATCTTCTTTCTATATTATTGGTATCTCAGATTGATATTTCGTTACATAATTTCTGACAACGTAATCTGTGCTCCCACAGCTTCTGCCTGTAATTTATACACTTCCGGATAATATCTTGTCGAAAATACATATTCCCCATCATTTACAAATACTTCAACAGAGGATGTATCGGCCAGAATCTTCAGATTCTCCACTTCTTCCACTTCTACATATCTCATGCTTCTTCCTGAAGATACCGAAGTTTTATCCTGATCTGTAAAATGCATCCGGAATTTTCCGTCAGCATAATCCAGGATCAGCTTCTCTGAAAGGATAACTTTAAAGCGGTTCTTTGTAATATCCGAAATCGTCATTTCATATACCGGATATCCCTCTCCTGCCAGCATACCTTTCACATCACTTACCAGATGTTTCTTCTCTTCTAGTTCTCTTATCGGACGTTGACAGATCTTGCCATCTTTTTCAAAGATTTCTCTTGGAAATGTAAAGCAATGCTGCCATCCTGTCTGAATGGTCGGATTGCTGTATTCTTCGCAGTCCGGCATTCCCATCCAGCTGATGTGGATCCTTCTTCCGTCTTCCGTCTCAAAACTCTGCGGGGCATAATAATCAAAACCATAATCCCACAAATGATACTCTGACAACTTGTATTCTCCAAGAATATCTCCTTCTATCTCAAAGTATCCGGACTGATATACATTACGATCCTCCCAGATACCACCTTCCAGTCCCTGAACAGACGTGGAAAGAAGTTTCTTATCTCCGATTTTGAAATAATCCGGGCATTCCCACATATACCCGAATGGCTTTTCGGATTCCACCCGGTTTCTGAACTTCCAGTTTACTTTATCTTCAGATTCAAATACAAGTACCTGACCTACATCTTTGTTCGTTCTTGCACCCTGTACCATATAATAAGTACCATTTTCTTTCCATACCTTTGGATCTCTTACATGACAGGTCAGATCGTCCGGATAATCTGAATTTCTCATCAGTTCTTTTTTCTTTCCGAACGTCTTGCCGTCTTCCGTTATAACCAGAACGGTATTGCCCTCACGTCCGGTGCGGATGTAATCATATTCCCCGTCTTCTAATTTGACATTTCCTGTATAGTACAGATACATTTTTCCATCTTCAATAAATGCGGATCCGGAATATACTCCGTGACAGTCAAATGGCTGATCTGGATAAAGTGCGGTACCCTGATATTCCCACTTAATCATATCCTTGCTGGTATAGTGACCCCACATCTTCACACCGCCTTCTGCATTAAACGGCGAATACTGGAAAAACGCGTGATAGATACCCTGGAACTGGCAGAGTCCATTTGGATCATTCAGCCAGCCGACCGGCGGCATCAGGTGTAGTTTTTCACGAAATTTTCTATCTGATACGGATAACTCTTCTCTTGTTTTCTGGCTTTGTTCTGCTGTCTCTACTAATTTTACAAGATCTCTTGTTAATGCGTTCATAAATCAATCGTCTCCATCTATCTATAAGCATTATTTCTATACACATTATTTTGTAAGTGTCATAACTTTACTTGTTGTCTTAACTTCAGCAGGTTCTGCCTTTGTTACATTTCCGAATTCATCTGTATTTGTCAGAATCATCATTGTTGTCGTCTGATATCCTGCATTCTTGATTTCCTCAAGGTCCGTTTCTACCAGAATATCTCCTGCATGTACTTTATCGCCATCAGAAACTTTCTTTGTAAATCCTTTTCCATCCATTTTTACAGTATCAATACCGATATGGATCAGAAGTTCGCCACCCGCTTCTGTTGTGATACATACGGCATGACCTGTCTCGAAAATATTCGATACTTCTCCGTCGCATGGCGCTACGATTTTTCCATCTGCAGGCTCTACTGCAACGGTAGCTCCGAGCATCTCTGATGCGAATGTCTCATCTGCTACTTCTGCTAACGGAATCTGTGTTCCATTTACCGGGCTTGTTAATGTCTCTTCTGTTGTAGCTGCTGTTGTGTCTGCTGCTGTATCGTCTGTTGCTACTGCGTCTGTTGTTTCCATATTTTCTACTGCTGCTGTCTCTGCTGCATCTGCGGTTGCTGCCTTTGGTTCTGCATCCTTATAGATCAGGAATGAGATCACGAATGCAACACCGACTGCGATCACCATCTCGATCAGGTACTGAAGCGGCTGATTCAGGCAGAGCAGGATACCGAAGATACCTGTCACACCAGTTCCTTTCGCTCCAAGATGTACCAGTGATGCATATAATGCCCCACATCCTCCACCGATACATCCGGCGATGAATGGTTTGAAGAATCTTAAGTTTACACCGAAGATTGCAGGCTCTGTAATTCCCATAAATGCACTGAGTGATGATGGAAGCGCCAGAGATTTGATCTTCTTATCTTTAGACTTAATACCTACTGCAAGTGCTGCAGCTCCCTGTGCTACGTTGGCTGCACTTGCAAGTGGAAGCCAGTATGTAACACCGTATTTTGCAAGCTGTCCGATGTCAATGGCTGTATACATCTGATGAATACCGGTTACTACGGTTGGTGCATATAAACCTCCCATGATCAGACTTCCGATTCCGAGAGGAAGCGTTAGCATCCACTGGATTGCTCCGAGAATTGCATTTTCAGCCCATACGAAGATCGGTCCTACAATTGATAATGTAAGATAACCTGTTACAAATACGCTGACCAGAGGTGTTACGAACAAGTCAAGAACTTCCGGAACGATCTTATGTAACTTCTTCTCGATCACTGCCAGAATCCATACGGCGATGATAACCGGAATGACGTGTCCCTGATATCCGACCATATCGATCTTGAACAGTCCGAAGAAGACGCTCTGTGTCTGCTGTACACCCTCTGTTGCTACAGTATAAGCATTCTGCAGTGACGGATGGATCATGATCATACCGATAACTGCGCCAAGATACTGGTTCGCACCGAATGCTTTTGCAGCTGAGAATGCGATCAGGATCTGCAGGAATGTGTAAGCAATGTTACTGAACAGATTCGCAAATACATAAATCGAACTGTGTGTATTAATATGGAGGAATCCGTTGCTATTCATAAAATCAAGTGAGTTCATGATTCCCATTAAGAAACCGCTGGCTACGATGGCCGGAATGATCGGTACGAAGATATCACCAAGCAGCTTGATCGCACGCATGAACCAGTTCTGCTTCTCTGCAGCTGCCTCTTTTGCCTCTGCTTTTGAGCTTGCCGTGATACCTGCAATGTCGATGAACTCGGCAAATACTTTATTTACCGTACCGGTTCCGAGGATAATCTGAAGCTGTCCCGATGCTTCGAAGACTCCTTTTACCCCATCAACATTTTCAAGTGCTTCTTTACTTACTTTCTTATTATCTGCAATGACAAGACGCAGTCTCGTTGCACAATGTGCTGCAGATGCAATGTTCTTACTTCCGCCGACATGATCCAGGATGTCCTGTGCGGTCTTTCTGTAATCCATATTAACTCTCCTTCCTCGTTCTATATGTAATCGTTTTCACATTTTATAATTTTATAATAAGAAAAAAAATGCCATTTGTAAAGATGGCATTTTTACTGATATTTGCTATTCGATTTTGTGCGGTTTGCACGAATTCTGTTGTTTTTGACTGATTCGGAATCTATTTACACATTTTGCACACTGATTTTCTGCTCCGGCATCTCTTAGTCTTCTATATTTTCTTCCGGATCATCAATGTTAGCGAGCCGGAATCCAAGTTTGATCTCTACCGGAATGCTTTCATCCCTTTCTATTACATCCAACAGGAGTTCTGCGCCCCGGATTCCACTGGTCTTATAGCCAAAATGCACTGTTGGTATTCCACCTGTTACCGCCTTTAAAAGCTGATTATCGCCAAATCCGGTAACCTGAATCGATGTATTTTCTAATATATAACGGAATCTGGATCCTGTGTCTTCTACATTCTTCGGAATCTGACTTCCGGCATAAGTATGAATCGCTTCGATTGCCCCGGCTGCGATTGTATCAGTGGCGCATGATATGATATCGATGTCATGTTTTTCATTCAATAATTCCAGAACCTTTTCATATCCGGATTCTGTCGTGAACTCCGCCACCTTATAATATCCGTCTTTTAATTCTTTTCCCGACCTTTTCAGACCTTCCCGGAATCCATCTTCTCTGGCCGCTCCAGCTGCTTTATCTTCTCTTGATACTCCGATATATGCAATCTCTTTCCGGCTCTTTGCCGCAACCGCACATCCCATGGCCTCCCCTGCGCCGTAATCATCATGATAAATACAGTTCGCATATTTCGTATGCTGACCAATCACAACCACCGGTACTTTCGATTCTTTCAGAAATCTCCGGTATTCCGCCGTGATCATCGTTCCCACAAGAATAATCCCGTCTACCGGATAATTCTCGAACAGACGCATATACTCTATTTCCTTCGCCGGTGTATTATCCGTTCCGGCAAGCAGCATCTGGTAATTCCGCTCCGAAAGAACCTTTTCGATTCCTGCCGTGATCCGGCTGATGGATTCTGAATTAATCTTTGGTACAACCACCCCGATCAGACACGCTTTCTTGGTTCTAAGCATACGCGCCTGCGCCGATGGCTGATAGCCGGTCTCATCAATTACTTTCTTAATCTGTTCTTTCTTCTCGTCACTGACGTATCCGCCGTTCAGGTATCTCGACACCGCTGCGCTGGATACTCCTGCCAGTTTGGCAATTTCTTTGATCGTCATATACTGTTACTCCCTCTGTTCTTCTTCACTGCAGAATATTATAGCACATTCCTTCTACAGATTTTCTCCATTCTTACTGATTAGTATTTATCTGTATTATAACTGAAAAAGCCCGCCTAAGCGAGCTTTTTGCCAGATTGCGTATTAACCTTCAAACTGACTATGGTATAACTTATGGTAAAATCCACCTTTTTTCAGCAATTCTTCATGATTGCCCTGCTCGATGATCTTACCGTCTTTCATAACTAAGATTAACGAAGCATTCCGTATCGTCGAAAGTCTGTGTGCCACGATAAAGCTTGTTCTTCCTTTCATCAGCTTATCGAATGCTTCCTGTACCTGCAGTTCGGTACGGGTATCGATACTTGATGTCGCCTCATCAAGAATCAACATCGGCGGCAGACAGAGCATGACTCTTGTGATACACAGAAGCTGCTTCTGACCCTGGCTGATACTGTCTTCGTGAAGCACCGTGTCCAGACCTTTTGGAAGTCTCCGGATGAATTCCCAGCTTCTTGCTTCCTTCGCTGCACGAATGATCTCTTCATCGGTTGCATCCGGTTTTCCAAAGCAGATGTTGTCTCTTACGGTTCCGCTCTTGATCCAGGTATCCTGCAACACCATACCAAAGCTGCTTCTAAGGGCATGTCTGGATACCTCCCGGATGTCCTTTCCATCCACCAGGATCTTTCCTTCATCTACATCATAGAAACGCATCAGCAGGTTGATAAATGTCGTCTTACCGCATCCTGTCGGACCAACGATTGCAATACGCATACCCGGTTTTACATCCAGATTGAAGTTCTCGATCAGTTCTTTTTCTTTATCATAACTAAATGCCACATCGTCGATTGTAACATTGCCATCAACTGTAGCAAATGCTCCTTCCGCATCCAATGTCTCTTCTTTCTGCTCTAACAGATCAAAGATACGGTCCGCACATGCCAGCGCATTCTGCATCTCTGTGACTACCGAACTGATATCGTTGAACGGCTTCATATACTGGTTCGCATACGCTAACAGTACAGAAAGTCCTCCGACCGTCAACGTGCCGCCCGGTATCAGAAATGCTCCAAGTAAAGCCACTCCGGCGTAAATGATATTATTGACGAATCGTGTGGACGGGTTCGTTAAACTGCTGTAGAACACTGCTTTCTGGCTGTAGTTCTGCAGTTCTTTATTAATCTCATCAAATCTTCTGGATGATTCTTTCTCGTACCCAAATGCTTTTACTACTTTCTGTCCGCCGATCATTTCTTCAATCAGTGCGGTCTGCCGTCCTCTGGTCTCACTCTGCTTCCGGAACATCGTATAAGATCTGGAAGAAATGAATTTCGCCACTACGAAACTAAATGGTGTCAGTACGATCACCAGCAGTGTTACCCACACATTCTTAGAGAACATGAAAATCAGTGTCACAACAATCGTCACGATTCCTGAAAACAACTGTGTAAATCCCAACAACAGACCATCGGATAAGATATCTGTATCTGCAATGACACGGCTTACAATATCTCCGGTGCTGTGCTGATCCAGATAAGACAACGGCAGTACCTGGATATGACGGATTGCCTGTGAACGGATATCCTGCACGATCCGGTAAGTCATCCGGTTGTTCAACAGATTCATGAACCACGTAGCAAATGCTGATATCACGATAAAAATCAGAATCTGCTTCAGATAATACCACATCATATCAAAGTTCACCTGATGTGCCGATACAACTTCATCAATTGCATCACCGAATAAAACCGGCACATATAACTGCAATACTACAGAGATTGCAGCAAAGATTACACTGAATACAAGGAAAATCTTATACTTTCCTATGAGCTTTAATAATTTCTTCATTACTCTGCCGCTCCTTTCTCTGCTTTCTCTGTCATTTTATCCGCTTTGTCCAAATCTTTTCCGGTTTCCTTTGAAGATTTAACTGCAGCCGGACGTTCTTCCGGGAACTGTGAATAATAGATCTCCTGATAGGTCTCGCAAGTCTCCATCAGTTCTTCATGGGTTCCCTGTCCTGCCAGCTCACCGTCCTCCATAACCAGGATCTTGTCTGCCTGACGGATACCGGAAATTCTCTGAGATACCAGGAAGGTTGTCACATTGCCTTCCAGTTCACCGATTGCTTTACGAAGCGCTGCGTCTGTCGCAAAATCCAGCGCACTTAAGCTGTCGTCCAGAATCAATATCTCAGGCTTGCTGACCAGTGCACGTGCGATCGTCAGACGCTGCTTCTGTCCGCCGGACAGGTTACGTCCGTTCTGTTCTACTTCAGAATCAAGCTTTCCAGGCTTAGCTTCTACAATATCTTTTGCCTGAGCGATTGTGATTGCTTTCCACAGATCTTCATCTGAAGCCTGATCATTGCCCCACTTCAGATTATCGCGGATACTTCCTTTGAACAGGATGGAACGTTGCTGTACCACTCCGATCTCACTGCAAAGTTCTCCCTGCGGATAGTCCTTTGCATTGATACCATTTACTTTTACCGTTCCTTCCTGTGGATCATAGAATCTCGGGATCAGGCTGACCAGTGTACTCTTACCACTTCCGGTTCCTCCGATGATTCCGATCGTCTGTCCTTTCTTCGCACGGAAGGTGATGTCCGATAAGCTGGATGCTCCGGCACCTTCGTATGTGAAGGTGACGTGGTTGAATTCAACTGCCAGATTACTGTCGGCCTGTTCATTCTCGCCGTCTGTCCCATATTTTCTTTGATCAACATTTATCTGTTCATTCTTCATCTGCTCAGCCGCCACTTTGTATTCCATGCTGGACTTCACATCCAGAATACCGGACACACGGTCTGCGCAAGCCATTGATTTGTTCAACGTAATGATCAGGGATGCCAGCTTGATCAGTTCTACGATAATCTGTGCCATATAGTTATACAGCGCTACTACCTGTCCCTGCTGCAGATTCCCGATATTGACCTGCACTCCGGCACGTGCGATCAGTAACACAGTTGCTCCGTTAATCAATACATACGTGAGCGGATTCAAAAGGGCAGAAATTCTTCCTACGAACTCATTCAATCTTGTAAGTTCTCTGTTTCCTTCTTCGAATTCTTCCACCGCCTGTTCTTCCCTGCAGAATGCACGGATGACACGGACACCTGTCAGATTCTCTCTCGTAAGTCCTGTCACACGGTCCAGACCTGCCTGTACTTTCTTGAACAGCGGAATACTGATCAGCATAATCGAAAATACAACGACAAACAGGATCGGTACTGTCACTACAAAGATCAGTGCACAGCGCACATTGATGGTAAATGCCATCACCATCGCACCGATTACGACAAACGGACTTCTAAGTAACAGACGCAGTCCCATGTTAATTCCGTTCTGCACCTGGTTCACATCGTCCGTCAGTCTCGTGATCAGTGTGTCTGTTCCGAGCGTATCCAGTTCTGTAAATGACAATCCCTGGATATGGTCGAACATTGCCTGTCTGACGCTGGTCGCAAATCCAACACTTGCCTTTGCGGCAAAGAACTGTGCGGTAAAACTGCACAACAGTCCGACTGCTGCCATGAGCAGTAACACGAAAAACATTTCCACAATATATCCATAGTCATTCTTCGCAACGCCCACATCAATAATCTGAGCTACCACAACCGGAACCATAAGGTCGAACACGACTTCTAATAATTTGAATAGCGGTGCCAAAATACTCTCTCTGCGGTAAGGTCTCAGAAACTTCTCAAGACGCTTCATTTCTTTCACTCCATTCCTTTTTCCGATAACTAATAAGTCATCGTTATCTACTTATTATAATATCCCTTGACTGTTTTATTATAGTCCGTTATCATTGATATGAATAATATTGTTTTTATAGCTTTGCAATACAAAAAATATATAAGGCAGGTAATCCAACATGGAACTCAGACAGTTAGAATATTTCCGCGAGATCGCATCCACCGGCAGCATCAACGAAGCTGCAAGACACTTAAATATGTCCCAGCCTCCGCTCAGCTACCAGATCCGTCAGCTGGAAAATGAATTAAATGTAAAACTTTTCGACCGCACCAGCAAGGGCGTTACTCTTACTGAAGCCGGAAAGCTTCTCTACGACCGATCCGGTAATCTGCTGGAATACGCCAGATCTACCGAGCTCGAGGTCTCGAAAACCGGGAAAAAACGGATCCTGCGTATCGGTCTGACTCCCACAACTGTAGATACCATCATGCCTTATATTTCCCAGTTTTCGAAAAAAAATCCCGACGTGAACTTTGAAGTCCACGACGGGATCACTTATTCGCTTTATCAGTATCTTCTGGACGGGATCATCGATATCTCCGTTGCCAGAACACCACTGCGTCTTGACGAAGTGTCTTATATGGAATTGTGTTCTGAGCCGATGATTGCAGTATCAGCACCCAAAAATATGGTTTCAAAGACCGCTGACGTTACCACAGATACACCGCATAATTCTTCGAAACACAATGCGGTTTCTTCCTTAAAGCTCTCCGATCTTTTACATAGACCGCTGATCTTATACCGGAAATACGAAGAACTCATCATGAATACCTTTCATGCCCAGAATATGAATCCGGACATCTTCTGTGTCTGCGATGATCCCAGAGGTGCCATGCTGTGGGCGAAAGAAGATCTTGCAACTGCCATCTTTCCGCAGTCCATGGCCAGCTTGTGTGACGGACTTTGTATACAAGAATTGGATGAGCCTGATCTTATAACTAAGATACTTCTGATCTGGGCGAAGGGAAAGAAACCGGTGCCGCTGGTGCAGGAATTTCTGGATGTGTGTGGTGAGCATTAGCACATTAGAGCTTGCGGCTCACCCACCATATACCAATTATAAGATATACCGCCATCATTCCTAATATGGCAGATGTTGCAACCAGTTGATTCATATTTTCCAAAGCAACTACTAACAGCAGAAGTACAATTTCGCCACACCAATAGGACCAGATACATTTCCTTTTTCCGTAATCAGTAATCCAAGTTTTGGAATCCACGATCCAGAGTAAATTGATGAATATTCCAAAACCAATAGATACAATTAGAGAAGTGGCCGCTTCCGCTGACATATTTATCATTCCATTTTTTACAAATACAATACATAACACCAATAAATCATACGCCAATAACAATATGCCATTTCTTTTCAATGATTTGATACTTTTCTGCATATCCATCTCTCCTCTCCAAATAGAAATCTTAGATAAACCCATCTACTTCTTCCTGCAGATTTACTCCATAAGAGAATACATAGGCTAAACATAAAACAATAATTCCAAAAATGAATCCTCTCACTTCAAAATTGATATCTTTCAGTCCATTCATTTTAATCAATACTCCGCAAATATAAACGACCACATTCTGAATCGTCGGCATTACTATACTGTAAATTCCTATTTTCTTTACTCTTTCTACATTTTCTGCTGTAAACGGTGTGCCCATTTCTGGTTGTTCCTTTGTGCCTTCCAGTGACTTCAGTATTTTATGAACGTTGCGAAAAATCAGGGCCAGTAATATAGATGTTGCTCCCAACAGCAGAAGCCACACGGATACCAGATGCATCCGCATATTTCCCTTTGCATCAATCAGTGTAAAGAACATCCCGTAGGCATTCATCATGGTATCCTGTTTGATGCCGAATATAGCCCCGTTAATGTGCACGCTGTGCATAGGTATAGCCGATCCCGCCCAAAGTAATACGATACCATCGAACCAATGTAAGATTTCCAGAAATCTCATCAGACTGGTCAGTGGTTTCCGGAATTTTTCAAAACTTTTCATCTTCATATTATTCACCCTCCTCTTCATCCAGATTTCCATCAAATTTTAAAATATCACCTACATCACATTGAAGGAAATAACAGATACGATTCATCGTATGCAAACGGATACCTTTGGCTTTTCCGCTTCGGAGTACCGACAGATTGGCCTCGGTAATACCGACTTGTCTGCATAATTCTTTTGAAGTCATTCCCTTCTTTTTCAGGACTTCATCCAAGCATATACGAATTCCCATATTTCCTCCTTTCTGTGTTTGGAAATTATTGTTTTTCGATAATTTATAATTTTATTATAGCAAGGAATTATCGTTTGTCAATAATTTTTACCACGCAATATTCCAACCGTTTTTTTCGTAATTATGTGATTTTTCCAACTTTTCTTATATTTTTAACTCTAAAGAATCTTCTTTCGGCAACTACTTATAAACGCATGGCCCCAAAAAAAGATTATCCGGATAGTTCCCTTTCTCCAGATAATCTTTTCTTCTATGATTCACTATGCTGTTTTATATTCTCGCTTACTCCACTTTCGTCTTCTTCGGCAAAAACAGACTCAAAAGTAACGATACCACAAACACTCCTGCCACTGCATTTCCATTAAACACATCTCCTACCGCACTTGGAAATGCTGTAAAGAAGTTCCCGGATGTCTGTGTCAGACCAACTCCGATACTAAATGACAGTGACACGATAATCATTGTTCTGTCATCGAATTTACATTCTTTCAGCATCTTGATTCCTTCATACATGATCGATCCAAACATCATAACTGTACATCCGCCAAGCACCGCCTGTGGAAGTGAATTGAAGAATGCTCCAAGCGGCGGGAATAAAGATGCAAGTATCAGAATCAGTGCTCCCATCAGAATCGTAAAACGGTTGATCACCTGTGTCATCGTCACAAGTCCGATATTCTGACTGAATGATGTCAGCGGCAGACATCCGAAACATCCGGAGATTGCACTTGAAAATCCATCAACTGCCAGTGAACCGCGAAGTTCTTTCATCTTAAGATCACGTCCAAGTGCTCCCGTACAGACTGCCGTCGTTGCACCTGTCGTCTCTGCTGCCGATACCAGGAATACGATTGCGATCGTAAAAAATGCTCCCAGATTGAATACCGGCTTATGACTGGTCAGGAACACAAGCTTCGGGATACTGAACACACCAACCTCCTGAATCGTCTTATGAATACCGGAAAAGTCAACCATCGGTGCGATTCCCGCTACAGTAAATATAATTGCAAGTGCATAGCCAAATACCAGTCCGGCCAGCACATTTAAATTCTTATATACGCCTTTCAGTACTTCTCTGGATACCAGACATACGATCAATGTAAATGCTCCAACGACCAGATGATACCAGGAACCGAAGTCTTTCACTCCACTTCCGCCGCCCCAGGAATCCATACCTACCGGCAGAAGTGATAATCCAATCGCGATAACTACACAAGCCGATACAACCGGAGTCAGATATTTTCTCCAGTACTTGGCACTCAGTCCAACAAAACCTTCAAAAATACCACCCAGAATAACTGCACCAACCATACCTTCATATCCAAGATTCGGATTCGTTGCAATTACCAACAGACTTCCAAGAAACGTAAAACTGACTCCCATAATAATCGGAAGTCCTGATCCGATCACTCCAATCGGATATAACTGTAAACAGGTTCCGATTCCGGCTACAAACATCGCACACTGCAATAACTGTGTAATCTCCGCCGAACTTAAATGCGCCCCATTACTTCTAAGTACTGCCGCACTACACACGATCAGTACCGGAGCCAGATTCGATACGAACATCGCCAGTACATGCTGTAAGCCAAACGGAATGGCTTTTCTAAGTGGAACCCTGCCGTTCAGCTTATAAATATTCTCTTCACTGACCGTCGTTATCTGTTCTTCTTTGTTGCTTTCCATGACATTTCCTCATTCTCTCTGTAAAATTTTATTTATTATAAATTTAACTTATATTTTACGAGAAAGCAACCGTGGAAGTAATAAATCCATTTATTACTTTTAAAAGAAGACTATTGCATCTGCAACAGCCTTCCTGATTTTGCTCAATTTTCTTTTTTTGTTTCTTCTATAATTCGTTGAATTGTAGTTACCGCTTCCTCCAATTCATCCGCAATTTGTTCTATAGGCTTTCCTTTTTTCAACTTCTTTCTAATCTGATTTTCCAGAAGACTCCGTTCTCCAAGTTCAATTCCAGCTTCTACCCCAGCCTCATACTCCGCTTTCCGTAATTTTTTCTCTTCAAATTCTTTATCATACTCATAGATGCTCACTTTGATCACCTCAGCCTTATTCTTCATCAAAAATTCTGCCAGAATTCCTTCCTCTATGCATTCATCTACCGCTCGCGTAACTGCTTCTTCCAGAGGAATATTCTGCGTCACATATTTTCTTACCCTCGCAACATATTTAGCATATTCCTTTAATGTTCTGCAGTGTTCCATCAGTTCTAGATTATGACCATCATTTACATTCAACATAGTCACCCTTAATTCCAGATCCGGATTATCCGTCGGGTTCTCATAAGCTGAAGATAATCGGAATTCATTATAATCGTCTACCTTTTTCGTCCCATTATAAAACACAATAAATCTTGGTGTCGGTATCTTTTGTATTACCGTTGAATATAAAGATTTCTGAACTACTAATCTTTGATATTCATCCGCAATATAGAATAAATTTCTAAGCGGAATATTCGGGTTATACGTCGACTGGTGCTCATACAAATATAAATTCATATCCATAATAAATGCCAGATCATTTTTCATTCCCATATAAATTGCATTTTTTAATGTGACAATCTGCAAATCTTCTGCATTAGTATAATTCCGACCATTCACTGCATTATACAATGATAGCAGATTTTCTTTATCATGATACAACATTCGAAAAATCGTATCTTTGTATGGCCGTTTTGCCTTTAACTGACGGTTGTTTACCTGATACTTTTTGTTGCGTCTCTTCTGACTCTTTCTTCTCGCCATATTTAATTCCTCCTATGTGCAGGAGGATATCTTACTTACACGTTCAGTCCTCTCCTGCTTTTTACAATTGATTGGTATAAAAAGCATAGATTTCTGAAATGTAATTAGAATGTAGATGGTATATGATTCAATATACCTTAGATTTCTTTTGAAGTATGCTTTTATATAGATTAACATACAAGTAAATATTATTCAATATATTTTTTCAGATAAATTAAACAGCAAAAAAATTCAACTTCGTCTCATCAAACGTAATCTTCTGCCCTTTCCTTCTAAAATACTCCTCCACAACCTGATACATCTCCTCATACCGTCCTTCGCATGCACAATTTCCCAACGGTTCGATCCAGCATGACTGCTTCCCACAGGCATCTCTTAAGTGGACTTTAAAATTCAGTCCTTTCTCCTCCAGCAATCCGTTCACTTCAATAATTTCATTAAATGTAATATAATTCATATCTGCTATCTCCTCCAGTTCTTTCCACTATAGTATCCGGCTGCATTGAATATCGTTGCGAATACATTGATCATCTTGTTCGACGTATACACTGCATGATACCGGTTATATTTTCCCCAGTCTGCATTCGCCAGTGTCCATGTTCCGGATACAGCAGCAAGATAAATAACAGCACACAAAAATCCCACGATAAGTTCGCCTGTTGCCATCAAGTGTCCATACTTCTGATTCAGCATCTGTGCTATCACTCCTGCCATGATCAGGCTTGCAAGCATACTGATCCAGAGTTTGTTCAGAATATAGCGGTTCAGCTTTGAGCCCATCCACAATATAATTGCAAGAATAAATGCCCCGCCATACAGGTAGATTACATACTGCTTCAATACCGCTGTATCACGACACACAATATATCCTCTTCCCATCAATGTTCCGATTGTAAAAAATCCGACAGGCTGTACAACTGCCCCCAGAAGCAACAATGTCAGATGCACTTTCATATTCGCCGAACATGTTCCTATGATCAGCAGACCTACCACAGCTGCAAGTGAAATCAGCCCGACATAAAGATGTGTTCCGATATAATCCTTCGGAAGCAGCCATATAGATATCACACTTAAGATCGTTCCTGCAATAAAAAAGCATGCAATCTCATTGTTCATCTCATCCCTGCTTAATTTCTTCTGTACAATATCCTCTTTCAAAAGAATTGCCAGACGTACCTGCCACTCTTCTTTTTCTTCCTCAATCTCAAGCTGATCGATCGATGTAATGTCAAGCTTACTTTTCAATGCCTTCTGACAGGTCAATTTTGTCTCTTTTAATGTTCGTTCTTCTTTTTCGATCTCATCTAATCTGTGAGATAATGCTTCCTGTAAAGTCAATCTATTTTCATAGATATCTTTGATCTCCTGTACCGGAATACCGATCAGACGCAGCTTTTTAATTTCCTGAAGCTGTTCTACATCTGTTTCTGAATACTCCCGGTAATTATTTTCCTGATTACGTGCCGGATGGATCAGTCCTTCTTCTTCATAAAATCTTATATTCGCCTTGGAAATCCCAACCTGTTTTTCTACATCTTTAATCTTCATAAAGTGACACCTTCTTTCCATTCTTCCAGTCTGCCTCTGTAATGATCTCTTTGCGGTGTTTTATCGTCTTGTATTTTACTTTACCAAATAAACCTTTCTGCTCTTTACAATAAATGATATGAACTGCCATATGAAACTTCTGGTTCTCGTCTTCCAACTCATGACTGTATTCCAGATGAGTCGCACTGTAACGAAGCAGAAGCACTTCACCGGCTCCCACCGATACATTCCCACCATCCACAGACATAACCTGAAATGTAATGGTTCCCGGTATTTCGATTTCTTTTAATTCAATCTGTTCTTTTATTACTGTCTGAAGTTTAGAAATGATTTTGTTTCTTTCTTCACTTTTTTCCATACTGTCACCTTCCCTCATTCCGAATATCTACATCCTTCTCCCTCTTTGTTAAGATGATTATATTCCTTCAAGCCGCTTGAAGGTCAAGAGATTCACCATATTTTTCTTCCATTTTTTGCCTTTACTCGTATTCCCGCTCGATTTTTTTCTCTCCCAGCCGCTCTGTCTCTTCTATTGCTTCTTTATAGCCGGTCAGTGCCGCAAATGGTGCAAACTGAGCCGCTCGGTCTGCTATCGGCATCGGCGGATGTGTCTCCGATACATGATGCGGAAGGTTCAGAATATCTCCATACTTTTGCTGCACTTCGATCACCGATTTCTGTAATTTCCCCGAAACCTGTGTAACATTTTCTTTCGAAACATTTTCTTTCCTCACGCTTTATGTCCTCCGATCTGCCGGTTCCGTTCCATCGCAGTTCCATCCTCCTGCAGATTCATTCCTTTTAAGATTGCATTCTTCCCATATTTTTTCTTGATATCCAGCATCGCCTTCTGCATCTTCTTTTCCCGTTCCAGCTTCTCATTCTTCTCTTCCTTTTCCTTCTTTGCAATTCCAAAATCTGTAAAAAGATTCATCTGTTCATACTGCTGTTCTTCCTGGACCTCTTTCTCACTGATCACATGATTCGCTGCCATCGTAATCCGGCGGATCAGAAGATCCGGATTCACAATTTCATGATACAGCTTTACACCTGCCTGTGTCATCAGCCTCGATGAAGAAGTATGCTGCTTCAGATTAGCGGTTCCGTGTGCATGTTTCGGCAGCTTCCTGCCGTACCAGTCTGTCGTGATCTCCCCTACATTTTTCTTCGTTCCTTGTTCCAGATTCTTGATGTCGTATCCAATCGTCAGAACGATCTGATCCGTTACGAGACGTTTATCTACCAGATCCAATGCCAGCTGATCGATCATTTCCTTTACCACGATCTTCGTCTGCTCGAAATTATATGGACAATGCAGTACCTGTCCCGCACCCATACTGTTATTTTCGGGCTTATACGCCTTCACATCTGCGATCGTGCATGGCTCCCATCCCCATGCATGGTCAATCAGAAGTTCTGCATTCACCCCAAATAGCCGGTACAGCAAATCTTCATTATAATATTCCCCCGGCTTACCAAGAGAACATCTTGCCACATCTCCCATGGTAAATAATCCGACTTCCGCAAGCTTCTTCGCATACCCCGGGCCCACACGCCAGAAATCCGTGATCGGCTGG
>ENA-ORUV01000681-ORUV01000681.1-human-gut-metagenome-genome-assembly--contig:-NODE-681-length-22030-cov-5.40842_pt1 | contig 22030 bp, 14 predicted proteins | sample MGYA00242089_ERZ509229 | MGnify/ENA primary metagenome ERZ509229 (study PRJEB26280, sample SAMEA2338805) | human gut metagenome | biome: human gut; feature: human-associated habitat; material: faeces...
CGTCGAGCAGACGCTCGCTGCCGATGCGGAAGCCGCCGGCACGGAGGCGCCCGACGCCAATGAAGTGAACGGCATCCTCTTTGAACTCGAAGCCCACCTCGTCCGCTCGCAGATTCTCGCCGGCGAACCCCGTATCGACGGCCGCGACACCCGCACGGTTCGCCCGATCGAAATCCGCCAGGGCGTGCTCCCGCGCACCCACGGCTCCGCGCTCTTCACCCGCGGTGAAACGCAGGCTCTCGTCACGACCACCCTCGGCACGAAGCAGGATGAGCAGATCATTGACGGTCTTTGCGAAGAACAGCACGACCGCTTCATGCTGCACTACAACATGCCTCCGTTTGCAACGGGCGAAACGGGCCGTGTCGGCAGCCCCAAGCGCCGCGAAATCGGCCACGGCCGTCTCGCTAAGCGCGCCCTGAAGGCTGTTCTGCCCTCGCCCGAAGAGTTCCAGTACACGCTTCGCGTTGTTTCTGAAATCTGCGAATCGAACGGCTCCTCGTCGATGGCCTCCGTCTGCGGCGGCTGCCTCTCGATGCTCGATGCCGGCGTGCCGCTTAAGGACTACGTTGCCGGTGTGGCCATGGGCCTCATCAAGGAAGGCAACCGCTTCGCCGTGCTTACCGACATCCTCGGCGACGAAGATCACCTCGGCGACATGGACTTCAAGGTAGCCGGCACCGAAAACGGCGTTACGGCGCTCCAGATGGACATCAAGATCGAAGGCATCACCCCCGAAATCATGCAGGCTGCGCTCGCTCAGGCTCACGACGGCCGTCAGCACATCCTCAGCCGCATGCATGAAATGGCCGGCGGCGGCGCCAAGGAGCTCTCCGACTTTGCTCCGCGCATGGTTTCCTTCAAGATCAATCCGGAAAAGATCCGTGACGTGATCGGCAAGGGCGGTTCCGTTATCCGCGCCCTTACGGAAGAAACCGGCACGACCATCAACGTGGAAGACGACGGCATGGTCACGATTTCTTCGCCCGATATGGCCCGCGTTGCTGAAGCCCGCCGCCGCATCGAAGAAATCACCGCGGAAGTGGAAGCCGGTCAGATTTACGAAGGCACGGTTACGCGCCTCCTCGACTTCGGCGCCATCGTTCAGCTTCTCCCGGGTAAGGACGGTCTCCTTCACATCAGCCAGATTGCCAACGAACGCGTCAATGCTGTTTCTGACTACCTCAAGGAAGGTCAGAAGGTCCGTGTCAAGGTTATCGAAGCCGATGAAAAGGGCCGCGTGCGTCTTTCCATGAAGGCGCTTCTGCGCGAAGAAGGCGAAAACAAGTAAGGCATCTGTCGCCGCGGGTGTTCTTCTAAGGGCGCCCGCATGAGCGACGGCTGCGCTTGGCGCCGGTACGGATGCTTTTCCGCGCCTTCCCTGCCAAAGGGGAAAATGCGGGAAAACGCCTGCCGGCGTTCGCCGCTTTCCGGAAGCTGAGAAAGCGCCCTTTAAGGACCTTTCAGCGTTTAAGCGGCTAAAATCCCCTTCAACATACTGAAACAACGCTCTAGCGCCGCAGAATTTATCTGCGGCAGCCATCGAGGACCAGAACAAGCACTATGCGCGACCGCATCGTCATTGCCAATTGGAAGATGAACGGCTCACGGGAGGCCAATGCCCGTTGGACGGACGAATTTCTTTCGTCTCCCCAGCCCGCCTGCCGAACCGTCGTCTGCGCCCCCTTCGTTTATTTGGGAGAGCTTGCGCTGCGTGCGCTCGGCACCCATCTTGAAGTCGGCGCCGAAGATGTCAACGAGAATCCTGCGGGCGCCTTTACCGGCGAAATTTCCGCCGGGATGCTTCACGACATCGGCATGAGCTGCGCCATCGTCGGTCACTCGGAACGGCGGACCCTTTACGGTGAAACCGATAACCGCGTGGCCATGAAAGCACTGGCCTTGGTCAAGGCGGGCTTGAAGCCGGTGGTCTGCGTGGGCGAAACGCTCGAAGAGCGGGAAACCGGCGCAACGCCTTCCGTGATTCTTCGTCAGCTGAATGCCGTCCTCACCATCGTGCGTCCTGAGGATCTCCTTGCTGTTGCCTATGAACCCGTTTGGGCCATCGGCACCGGCAAGACCGCTACGCCTGAAATCGCTCAGTCCGTCCACGCGCTCATCCGCACTCGGCTCGTTGAAGTGTCTCCCAAGGGCGGCGCATCCACGCCGATTCTCTACGGCGGAAGCGTCAAGCCAGATAATGCTCATGAGCTCTTTGCGCAGCCCGACATCGACGGCGCACTGGTCGGCGGAGCAGCGCTAAAGGCTTCCAGCTTCCTCGCAATTGCCAACGCGTTCTGATTTCGTTTTCCCATCAACCCCATTTCCACACCTTCCATAAAGGTTTCTTTCACCATGCATTTCCTGCTTAGCATCGCGCTCGTTCTGCAGATCATTTCGGCCGTGGTCGTTATCGTCCTCGTGCTGATGCAGCACGGCAAGGGCGCCGACCTCGGCGCCGCGTTCGGCAGCGGCGCCTCGGGCTCTGTTTTCGGGGCCACCGGCAGCGCCAACTTCCTCTCGCGTTCGACGGCCATCGCCGCTACGGTCTTCTTCTGCTCGACGATCGCCCTGACCCTCGCGTCCGGCGCTTTCAACAAGCGCTCCGCACAGCCCGAAGGCGGCGTTCTTTCGACCATTGAACAGCCTGCATCCCAAGAACAGGGGATGGCTGGTGATGCCAATAAGTCCCCCGTTAACCAAATTCCCAGGTAAAATCTTTTTCCTCTGCTGATGAACGCCTCAGTTCAAAAATAAATCAGCAGAAAACAACTTGATCAGGCCGCGGTCGTGGCGAAATTGGTAGACGCACTACTTTGAGGGGGTAGCGGAGCAATCCATATGAGTTCAAATCTCATCGACCGCACCAAGTTTCGTTGGGGTATCGCCAAGTCCGGTTAAGGCAGTGGATTCTGAATCCACCATTCGTAGGTTCGAATCCTACTACCCCTGCCAGGTCTCTCTGATGAAGCTGTTGAAAAAATCTGAACGGAATTCGCGGTCGTGGCGAAATTGGTAGACGCACTACTTTGAGGGGGTAGCGGAGCAATCCATATGAGTTCAAATCTCATCGACCGCACCAAGTTTCGTTGGGGTATCGCCAAGTCCGGTTAAGGCAGTGGATTCTGAATCCACCATTCGTAGGTTCGAATCCTACTACCCCTGCCACGAAACCATAAAAGGCTGAGTTTTTCTGAACTCAGCCTTTTTCTTTATTGCATTTCTTGGGCCAATCGAGCGGACCTCTCTTTGAAGGCGGTTAAGAAATTCACTCAATTCGTCCGCAATCAGCTGCCCGACTCGCGTCAAAGCAGCCGATTACTGAGGCCTAAAACTGCAGTAAAACAGCCTCAAAACGCTGTATTCGCTTTTTCATTAGGCGGTTATTTCATCGCGCCCGGCAAAATAAGCGAGCGGACATCCACCGCCCTTTCCATCATGCCGTTGTCGATGAGGAACTGCTGATCAGCGGCAAGCCCCTTGACATCAGCTTCAGTCAGGACGTCATAAAAGCCCGACCAGTCATAGAGCTTCTCAGCATTTTCAATGGAAATACCCTGCTCTTTAGCTCCCATGGCGAGCGCTTCCGCCTTGTGTTCGCGAATCCACTTCAAAGCAGCGCGATTCGTTGCAACCACGCGTTCGTAAGCTTCCGGATACTGGTCAACAAAAGCCTGACGGACTGCCATCACGAGATTAGGTTCGACGAGCCCTTCGCACGTCGTAATCGTTTTGGCGCCTTCTGCGTTTGCCTTAATAATGAGGCCAGCAGCGACCAGCCCCGCGTCAGCCGAACCGGAGAGCACCGCCGTCATGGCCTTGGCAGGATCCATGCTGATGAAATCCACGTCCTTGATGGTCATGCCTTCCTTCTTAAGCGCCGCCACGAGGAGCTGATGGAGCACCGTGCCCTTAGGTCCCACGACCTTCTTGCCTTTGAGATCCTTGATGGAATAGTCCGTGCCGGGTTTGCCAATGATGGCAAAGATCTTCTGCGGGTGACCCACACCGGAAGCAATACGGATGGGGTTACCGGCACCGGCAGCCATCAGCACACTGGCCGTATTCATGACCGCGGAGAAGTCCAGATCACCCGATGCCATAGCCTGTCCCTGAATGGCACCCGAATTAATGACGCGCCAGTTGATCTTGACGCCTTCGGCCTTGAAGGCATCTTCGAGCATCCCGCGCTCCTTCATCACAATGTTCTGCAGATTGAAGGGCGATTTCACATAGGTGATCGAAATGCTCTCAGGCATCTTCGGAGCAGCCTGAACTGCAGACATGCCGGTTAAGCACAGTCCGGCCGCGACGGCCGCCGCGGCAAAAAGGTTTTTAAGCTTCATAACATGAATCCTTTTTCATCAATCTCCGCTCCTTCGTCTCTTTAGCGCTCAGAAACAGAAATGCGTCTTCTTTGCAGACGAGGAGCTCGTTGAGGCACATTCTGACACCGCCATGAGGAAAGCGGCAGTTTTACGGCTCACTCAAAGGGGACTGCGCCCAACCGTGCTGAATAAAACTCACGGTCAGCGGAAAGGATTGTTATGAAACCGCCTTCTTCGTTTTGCCGGCCTCCCGAAGAGATCGGATGCTTACTTGCGTTTACGATTGAAATAACCGATCGTTTACAGATTTTCCGTGTTGTTCTGATGACACAACCTCAATTAAGGGTTTTCGCGCCATATATCAGTTTTCCAAATTTGCCGGCAAACAATCTATTAGAAAGTCGGCCATAGGGATAACCCCCCCCCTATGTTTTCTCGACATTTAGGATGCCCTGAGTGCTTGTGCACAACTCTTCGACTTCATTCGAAACCGTTGAGTCAACCAGAAAACTCTTGGAGTACTCCCTAAATGAATCGCACTTATAAAGTTGCCAAGTCACTCACACGCGGCGTCGTCGTGACGAGCGAAAAGGCTTCTTCCTATCAGGGCAAAGCGGTGAAGACGGTTATTGCTGCTGCTGCAGCACTCGTTGCCGGCTCTGCTATTGCAGTCCCGTCCTATGTTGCCCCCAGCGACAGCATCACACCGTTGGTGAATACCGGCATCACTAAGCTCGAAGACCTGAATAAGAATGCAGAAACGGTCTGGAAGCATACAGAAGTCAAACAAGCCACGGAAAATTTCTTCTCCGCATCCGACAACTTCTCCTTTGATAAGACGCTTTGGATTGTTGGTGACATTACGAAGGCTGCTGATACTAATCCTGATACCGCCTGGGTTGATGATTTTCATGCAAACGGCCTGTGGCTTGATGGTAAAGGCAAAACTGGTATCAATACCGGCACGATCTATGTCACGACGGCCAATGCTGCACAGTATTGGCAAGTGAAGGCAATGGGCTCCAATGAAGGCACCATTGTCAATAAAGGCACCATCATTGCTAAAAATGCTGTGGCAATGGCATTTGGTTCCAAGCAGGCTACAAAAAAGCTGCAGAACGACGGTCTCATCGTTGTTGAAGATCAGGGCCGCGGTCTTGAACTCGGCGGCGGTGCAAATGCTGCCGGATCTGCTGAAAACAACGGCCGCATTGTCGTTGGTGCACCAGCCAAGGGGGCTACTGAGATCGGTGCCGTCTACATTGGCGACGGTTCTGTGAACAACACCTTCACAAACAACAAGGGTGCTTCCATTGAAGCAGCTGATGCTTGGTATGCCATTTACTTTGGTGAAGGCTCAAACAACACGGCTACCCTCAAGAGCGGATCTCTGACGCAGGGGGATATTGTTGTTAACTCCTCCACATCAAATACTGCACCTACCGGCAATATCAACATTGAAAAAGACGCCTCAGTTACTGGTGATGTCATTGTTAAGCTCGGTACCGCTGCACTTACCGGTGCCGAAGGCGCTGCTGTTGACGGCGATCTGATCGCTGCTAATGGTTCTGCGACTGTTGCTGAAGAACTTACATTCAAGAACGTTACAGTCGGCACAGCTGCTGTTGAAAAGACGGACACGACTCCTGCAGTCGCAGCATCCAACGGCTCGGTTTCCGTTAATACTAATAGTGAGCTCTATGCTGATGCTGTCACGCTGAACACCGCGGGCTCTGTGTTCACTAACAATGGTTATACCGAACTGGGCACGGTCACGTTTGCGAAGGTTTCGGCTGACACGCCCTCTACGACTGCCGGTTCGGACAAAGGTTTCGTGAATAATGGCGAAGCCGTGATCGAAAAGCTGGTCTTCGTGAATGGTTCTGACGTATTCACGAACGGCACAAATGGCTCCGTTGAAATCGGAAGCGTTGTTGTGCCTCTTAACAGCGACGGCAGCGAAGTTAAATTGACTGGCGTAACGAATGAAGGCACGATCTACACTGACCTGAAGAATGTTGCAGCCAAAGATGAAGACGGCAAGTGGGGAGCCACTGCTTTCGGCACGGCCCTGAAGAACACTTCGATTCTTGATGAATCCATTACCAGTGACGTTACCCTTGACGAATACAAGGAAATCATCGGTGTTCTGGGCAATGGGGTCGCGCTGCACAGCGCCAACATCACGACCAAGGATGGCGGCGCAATTTCTCTGGACGATGCCAACAAGGTTGGTTCGAGTGACTTTGGCCACGCAGAAGTTGCTGGAACTTACAGCACTGGGACTCCTAACTTCGAACCCCAAATTTCGAAAGCCCTTTCGTTTGGCTCCTTCACCTTCACGCCGGCCTCTGAAAAGACCCCCGCCATCACTTCTGCAGCATTGGGTAATACTGCGAACAAGATTACGCTGCGTGGCGACAAGAACGGCAATGTGATCAATGGCGTCAAGAGTGATGTCGCTGTAACGCTCACCAATGTTGACTTCGGGGCTGAAGACGAAGACCGCGGTACGCTCCAGAATGACATCGTCATCGCCGGCAATACTAAGGTTGTAGGCTCCTTCACGGCACGTGATGTGCAGTTAGATAACTCTGGCGCTCTCACTGTTGAAGGCAACTTCACTGTTGATCAGCTCTCAAGGGTTGCTAATACTACTTCTGGCGCAGCCACTGTGCAGGAATTCGGCACCCTGACCGTTCTCGGTGAAAAGCTCCCCGCTGGTGCCGACGGAAAACCTGCTGCTGATCAAACGCTTCAGATTGGTGATGCTGCTATTACCGTAAAGGCCAATGCTGATGATGCCGGCGCATACGGCAGCATGCTGGTTGCCGGCAACTACACCGCTGCAGCCAGCGCCTACCACGAAGCGCATGAAGAAGAAAACGTTGTCTACGTTGGTCAGGCAACGACCTTTAAGGGCACGGTTGCCTTCGACAAGAATAGCAACGATACGACAATTCAGAACGCCGTCGTGATCGATATGGCGGGTCTTGCCGCTGATACGTCGTACAAGGCTGTGACTGCCGACAAAGACGGTGTCAAGACTGATCACCAAATTGTCAACGGCACGGCTCTTTCTGCCGACAAACTTGTTATCAACAATCTTCAGGCGGTGTCGCATGACTCCCTGAAATATGATGAAGAAAACAAGGTTTGGACGGCGCTTGTGGGTAATGTAACTGCAGGCACCAACGTTGATGTCGGTTCTCTGTTCTTTAATTCGACATATGCCGCTGGCGTTCTGACCTTCAATACGGATAAAGAACTCCTTGCTGATATTCGTTCACTCGGATTGAATACGGCTGGCCAGATTGCTTTGTCGACGGAAAACCTTCAATTTAACCAGAATGCCGTAGCGGACAAGATCATCTTTGGTCTTGAAGAATTGGTGACTCCTTCCGAAAACGTTCAGCAGACCCTTAAAGCTGAAGCTGAGAAGTTAGGCCTGACGCTGGACTTTGTAAGTGGCGATTATGAGCTCACCATTGATCCCACCAATGCCGACCAAGTCGCTTTCGACCAGAAAGTCCAAGGCGTGATGGATGGACTCCTCACTCAGCTTATCAATGCTGAAAATGCCGCCACGAACATGGCTGCTCTGGGCGGCGCGTTCACGACGGCGCTCGACATCAATGATCAGGTCACGGCTGCCGTCAGCCGCCGCACTTCCGCGCAGCGCACGGAAGGCTTCACTCCCTGGGTGGACGTCTTCGGCACGACCAACGAAGCCAAGCGCCTCTACGGCAACGGTGCCGGCTATGAAGCCGACATCTACGGTGCCGTTCTGGGCTTTGACTACACCGCTGCCTGCGGCGGTACGCTGGGCGTTGCCTTCAACGTCGGTCAGGCGGACGGCAATTCCGTGGGTTCGGGCGCCAAGGTTGACAACGATGCCGACTTCTATGGCGTGAGCCTCTACGGTGCACAGACCTTCGGCGACTTCAACGTCAAGGCTGACTTGGGCTACACCCAGGTTTCCAACGACCTGTCGACGAACAACGTCCTCGGCTCCTACAAGGAATCGCTTGACGCCAACGTCTTCACGTTCGGTCTCGGCACCGAGTACCTCGCCAAGTTCGGCGCGCTCAACGTGACGCCGCATGCCGGCATCCGCCTGAGCCGCATCGACATGGACGACTCCAAGTACGGTGCTGACTACGACGCGATGACGGTCTACCAGCTCCCGTTGGGTGTTGCCTTCTCGGGCAACTTCGACGTGAACGGCTGGAAGCTCGCTCCGATGGTTGACCTCTCCGTTGTCCCGGCCTTCGGCGACAAGGATGCGGTTGCAACCTACACGGGCGGCATCCAGAACGTCACCCGCGTTGTGGATACCAACCCGATTCAGGCCACGCTGGGCGTCTCCGCTCAGAACGGCGCCTGGACGTTTGGTCTCAACTACGGTCTGACGGCCGGCGGCGACGATCGCATGAACAATGCCTTCAACGCCAACCTCCGTTACTCGTTCTAACCAACCCGTTCTATAGGGGCTCAGCGCTTCCGCAGTGCTTAGCCCCTGAGAACCCGCCCGGGGCCTTCTTTCATTGTGCTCCAAGGATGAAGGAAGGCTCTCGGGGACTCATACCGCTTTCGGGAGATAACTGCACTCACTCACCTGGTGAGGGCATGTCCTCCCGCTCTCTGGCACCCGTCTGCCGCTCGCGCGGGGACGGGTCTTTTTTGCGCAGTGCCAGCACGGTTGACGAGCAGCAGGAATACCTCATGTCGGAAAATAATTTACCGGACGAGCTCTCGGAGTCGCCCCCAGGACGCTATCGTCCGCCGGGATATGCTTCGGCAGACAAACGCCGCCGCGCTATAGCGCTCTTTGAAGCCGGCATTGGCTACACCAAGGCTTCAAGAATTCTCGACCTCCCGTCCACGACGCTTCGCGACTGGGCTGAAGCCTGGAAAAACGGCAAATTCAGCGTTGAAATATCGCCCAATCTTTATCGCTACAGCGATGCCGTCCGCACGAAAGCCATCGCGATGCGGCTGAGCGGCAGCACCTGGAAAGCAATTCGCGCAGCAACGGGCGCGCCGCCCGCCACGGTGCGCAGATGGATCGACGCCCATTGCGCTCAGACGAAGCGCAAACCTCCGAAACCCGAGCCGCTCAAATAAAAACGGCACGATCAATGGTGGAGCAGCTCGGCAAGAAGCCCCTCTTCGGCCGCGCCGACCGCGGGATCCGAAAAGCGCCGAGGAAACGGCATGAGAAGCGAATGATCCGCCGCGGCGCTGCCGCCGCGGAGCACAACTGCACGGTCTGCCATGCGAACAGCTTCACGCACATCGTGCGTAATCATGAGCACGGTCATGCGCCGGCGGTTAAAGAGCGCTCGCGTTTCATCCTGAAGCTCCAGGCGTGTGAGCGCATCAAGCGCCCCGAAGGGTTCATCCATCAGCAAAACGTCCGGCTCTGCCGAAAGTGCCCGCGCGAGCCCCGCCCGCTGCTGCTGGCCGCCCGAGAGTTCCGCGGGAAAGCGTTCAGCCAAATCCGCAATACCGGCAAGCGTCAGCGCCTGCGTGACTGCTGCAGATTTGCAGGCTTCGGAAAGCGCCTCCCCCGTGCGGGCAGAAAGGGCGAGCGCCGCATTTTCTCGAACCGTTTTCCAGGGCAAGAGGAGCGGCTCCTGAAACACCATGGCAACTTTCGGATGCGTCCCTCCGGGCGCATCCGGGGACGTAAACCGAACTGTGCCCGCCTGAGGGAGGAGGAGTCCCGCAGCTGCCTTAAGGAGCGTCGTTTTGCCGCATCCCGAACGGCCGAGCACCGCCGTTACGGAGCCGGGCGCTATGGATAGCGTCAAGTGATTCACCGGCGGCTGGGTAAGTCCCGGGTAGCTCACCACCAAACCCTCGAACGCAATGCCCCAGAGGCTGCGTTCGGGATCTGCTGCAGACGGGGGAACTGTCTCAAGGGCTGTTTGTCCTCCGTCGATTTTCCGCCTGCGGTTAAGGCGCGACTTTGTCCAGCCTTCCGCTCCTCGGCGAAAGAGCTGATCGCAGAGGATCCCTAAGCCCGCAATGGTGAGAATGCCCACCATCACCACATCGGTTCTCGCCAAGGACGATGCATCTTCAATGAGGTACCCCAAGCCCGAGGCGGCAGCGATGAGTTCTGCGCCCACCAGTGCGCGCCAGGCGTAGCCAAATCCCAATCGCAGTCCCGTCAAAATGCCCGGAGCCGCCCCCGGGAGCAGAATTTCCTGCACTCGCGCCGATTCCGTGAGTCCGAGCATCTGCGCGAGTTCCCTGTATTTGCTGCTGACGCTTCGCAGGGCTGTGAGCGCCGACAAATAAATGGGAAAGAAGCTCGCTAAAACGACAATCGCCAGCTTAGGCGCCTCATCAATGCCCAGCCACAAAATAAGGAGCGGCACCAGCGAAAGCGGCGGAATGACGCGAAGCGCTTCCAGAACGAGTGAAAGCGCACTCTCCCAAAGCGGACGTCGATAGAGTAAAAGTGCGAGCCCCAAGGCGGCCGAAGCTGAAAGCAAAAAGCCCGCAAACACGCGGCCCATGGAGACCGCCGCATGCGTGAGGAGTTCGCCGGAATCGAGAAGCGATAAAAACCGCTTGGCTACCGCCCCCGGTCCGGGGAGCAAAAGCGCCGGCACAGCGCCGGAACTTGTCACGAGCCACCAGCCTAAGAGAATGACTGCCGGAAGCAGTATCGGCAGAACGCGCCTTAAGCCGGATCGGCGCTCCGCTCCGGGCGGCGCAGACCGGTCATTCTGATCGTTTGGAGGGTTGCGAAAAGCTTTAGGCATGCTCAGACATCGCCGAAAGGAAAGCAAAAAAGCCGCGGCGTTAAAGTCCGGCCATGAACCTACTCTGCCACAACTGCCGGCAGATATTGGTCCGGACAGAACGAAAAACGGGCGCTTCGCTCAACATTCGAAGCGCCCGCCGGGGATGAGCCCAAACTGACGATTAGGTGAGGAAGACCATATCCATCAGGAAGAAGACCGGGAAGAGAATGCCGACCGACCAGAGCATGTAGCCGAAGAAGGACGGCATCTTAACGCCGCGTTCATTGCAGATCGCAACCGTCATGAAGTTCGGTGCGTTGCCGATGTAGGTCACCGCCCCCATGAAGACCGAGCCCATCGAAATGGCCATCAGCGTCTGAGCATCCGTGGTCATGAGCACTGCCGGATCACCGCCCGCCAAATTGAAGAAGGCGAGGTAGGTCGGCGCATTGTCAAGGAACGCGGAGAGCGAACCCGTGAGCCAGAAGAAGAACGTGTTGTTGAAGCTCCCGTCGGCATTGGTGACGAGCGCCACGAGCGACGCAAAGGCGCCGTCGTGACCTGCACGCAGCATTTCGAGCACCGGCACGATGCACACGAAGATGCCGAAGAAGAGCTTGGCAACCTCCAGAATCGGGTCCCATGTGAAGTGATTGGCCTCACGCGTAGCCTTGGCGGTAAGCATGAGCGAAAGCCCGGCGAGCGCGAGGAAGCAGAGATCACGAACGATCGACTCGAGCGCAAAGTGCACGTTCAGGAACGTGAATTCAATGCCGGAGCGGCTGAAGCCCGAATAAAGCACAGCACCGATGATGCCGGCCAACAGGAGCACATTGATGCCGCCCTCAATGGCAAAGGCCTTGGTTTCCGCCGGCGCCTTGAAGCCGTCGGCCACATCTTTCTTAAAGCAGGCGCTGTCAATGAGGAAGTAAATAAGGAGCAGCAGCCCCGAGCACAAAAGCCACGGCAGCATCAGGTGTTCGGCCGTCCAGAAGAACCCCACGCCTTTCAGGAAGCCCAGGAACAAAGGCGGGTCACCGAGCGGCGTGAGCGCGCCGCCCACGTTTGCCACGAGAAAGATGAAGAAGATAAAGGTCTGCATCTTGCGGGTGCGGCCGGCGTTGGCCTCGATCAGCGGGCGAATGAGGAGCATTGCCGCCCCCGTCGTGCCCATGAAGTTGGCGAGCACAGCACCGAGCCCCAAAAACGCCACATTGACGATCGGACGGCCCACAAATGAGCCGCGGACGTGAATGCCGCCGGCTACGACAAAGAGCGATCCCACAAAAATGATGAAGGGGACATAGTCGGCCAAAAGCACGTGGACGATAGCGTCAGTGCCCACGGAAAAGCCGAGGACGGCGCAGAGCGGCACGGCGCAGCAGAGCGCCCAGAACACCGCAACTTTGCCGAAATTTTTGTGCCAGAAATGCGGCAGAAACAATGGACAGAGCGCAATGGAAAGCAGGATCCCGGCGAAGGGAATGGCCCACGTTAACCCAAGCGAACTGCCGTCGATGCCTGCCGCATGGGCCGGTACGGCGGTGAGCGCGCCAAGCGCGAGGATTGCGGCAGACATGCGTGCAGAGGAGAGAAGCGTCACGAGATACTCCAATCTTTTTCTTGTCGGAAGATGCGGTTTCGCCGATTAGGGCTGCGAAACGCACCAGTGGAATTTGGTCTGCCCAGGGCAAAGAAATTGGAGATCGGTAAACAAAAGAAGTGTTTCCTACCTTGCAACCCCTTTGTCCGCTTCTCTTGACGGGACTGGGCGCACCGGAAAGTACCTTACACCGAAAACGATGTTAACGGCATGCAGGATGATTGTTTTTGCGATGAAGAGGCCAAAAAAGAGGTCCGATCTTTCAACCGAACCTCTTTTCCGAGCTTAAGCGCTCGCCAAACGGGAAGCGTCGAGCGCCGCCCAAGAAACCCCAGCACGCCGCTCAGAAAGCATTTCAGTCAGGAAAGACTCTCAAAAACCCGCCTGAAATCCTCTCGAACCGCAGCAGAGACTTTTTTGGAGCGCCGCCGTCCGCTTATGCCCCCTTAGAACGTATGGCGGATGCCGGCGTAAATAGTCGCCGTCGAGGGATCGTGATCCTGATGGTTCGAAGCCGCATCCTTATCCACGCTGTCCTTATAGTAGGCGGCAACCGCATAAACGTTCGTACGGCGGCTTAAGTCATAGGTGTAGCCCATCGAGGCGCCGTAGCGGGATAGTTCCGTTTTGCCGCGGGCATCGCTGCCGTCCGCATCTTTAGCGTCCGTGTAGCCGACGGCAAACAAGGCCTTGCCGCCCAGCACCGGTGCATCCATGCCGGCCAAAACGCTGTAGCCCTTAAACGCCTTGCCGTTGAAATAGCTGCCAAAGGACGTATAGGAATCCATCGTGTCCTTCTGAGCAGCTGCATCCGTGGCGTCATTGGCGAGCATATTGTCGAAATACTGACCGCTCAAATAGGCCTTGGCAACGCCAAAGTCATAGGAGCCGCCCAGCGTCACGGTCAATGCGTCGTCCAAATTGCGGCTGGTGCCGCCGTAGCCATCAATCTTGCTCGACCAGTTGTAGCTGTCAACCACGGCCGTCACGTCAAGCCCTGCCACCTTGTAGTTGGCGCCCAAAGCGTAGTAGCGGTTGGCCGAGGCTTTGCCTTCGGTTTGTCCGAGCGGCGTATCCTGCTTGGTATTCATATCAAACGAATACTGCGCGTAAGCCGTGAAGCCCGCGAAGGTCGGCGTCTTATAGGTCACCGTATTGTCGGCACGAGCGTTGCCTACAAAATAGGTGCCGTTTTCCACCGAGCCGCCCCACGAAGTGCCAAAGGGCGTCATGCCGCCGAGCAGACCGTACGTGCCGTTGCCTGAACCCAGTGTTCCCATGCGGCCGAAAGCCACTTCGCCGAAGTCGCCGGAGAGATAAAGGCGCGCTTCACGACCGAACAAGCGGCTGTTGTAGCCGAGGCTGCCGGTATCCGCATCAAAGCCGTTTTCGAGCTGGAAGCCCACCTTGAGGCCGTTGCCGACGTCTTCAGCTCCCTTAATGCCAAAGCGCGAGCCTGACTGGGAGCCGGACTTCATTTCAAGCTTGTCAACGGCATCGACGCCGCTCTGGTCGGCGTCGACGTGAGAATACTTAAGCCCCAGGTCCACCACGCCGTAAAGCGTCACATCGGCTGCATAGGCCGTGCCGGCGGCCATAGCGCCGAAAGCACCTGCAACTGCGAGCGCTGCAATGGTTTTCTTGAACATGGTTATGTTCCTTCGTTATTTTCCTGACATTTCAGGGATTGCTGTAGGCACGTCCCGCATCAGCGCACCTTGCCGCACAAACCAAACAGCTCGGTAGCAGCTGCATGCGGGACGTTTTCTTTTCGATGCCGCGGGTCCGCAGACAGGGCTTCGGGCAGGCATCGATAGAGAAGAGATTACTCAAATCAAATATAAAGTTATGTAGCTAACTACTAAATGTTGTCGAATAAAAATTTGCTTGCACTTTTGCAATAATTGTTTCTCCGACAAACCAGGTACCAAAATCCATCGGCGTCCAACAAAGAGAGGCTTCGAGCATAAATCCATAAAAGAATTTTGATTTTGGTATGTCAAAAAAAACGGAGGAGTTATCCATGGAGCTGCAGTACGCACAGCCGCCTTCACACGAAGACATTCTTCGCGTCATTCGACGCAATCTGAATACCGAACCGAGCTGCGAAAAAGTGTCCTGCATAGAAATGTCGTTTTTGCTGCAGATGGTCGATCTGGAACGCCGCAACATGGTTTTTTCCGATCTCACCAAATGCACCGGCGTCACGGAAGGCAAATTTGCACTCCTGATGGTGCTCCATGATGCGGGGATGCCGCTCCCCGTCGGGGAGCTGGCCGCTCGTCTGAGAGTGAGTACGCCCACGGCCTCAACTATGCTCCAGCGCATGCTCGCGAGCCCGGAAAAGCTCATCGTCAAAACGCCCTCCGCCACGGATGCGCGGTCAACCCTCATCGCACTCACCGATGCCGGTCAGAAATATCTCACAGACCTGCTTCCAGGTCACTTCCAGCGCGTTGAGGCGTTCGCCTCTGTTTTAAGTCCCGAAGAACGGCTTGAACTCATCGGACTCCTGCGTAAGCTCCTCGTCCGGCGATAAAAAAAGCAAAGCCGACGCTGCAGCGCAGCGCCGGCTTTTTTTGAGCCGTGCTTAATTTGAAAGCAAGTACTTACTTTAATCCCTTGGCGGCAGCCGTCGGGTCATCCATGTGAAAGACCTGGCGCAGATACCGCACATAGCTTTCATCTTCGCACATGCTCTTTTCGGGCGAATCGGAGATCTTTGCCACGGGCTGGCCGTTGCACTGCGTCATTTTGATGACCACGTTGAGCGGTTCTGGTCCGCGGTCATTCATCAGGTTGGTGCCGATGCCGAAACCGAGCCGCACGCGACCATTAAAGCGGCGCCAGAGTTCGAGCACGCGGGGGATATTGAGACCGTCGGAGAAGATCAAAAGCTTGGTTCTCGGATCACACTTATTCCGGCTCCAGTGCTCGATCATCTTTTCGCCCCAGAGGAAGGGGTCTCCGGAATCATGACGGGCGCCGTCAAAGAGCTTGCAGAAATACATGTCGAAGTCTTCAAGGAAGGGCTTCATGCCGTAGACGTCAGAAAGCGCAATCCCCAAGTCGCCGCGATATTCTTTGGCCCACTGTTCGAACCCGAAGACCTGGGTGTCGCGCAGACGGGGGCCAAGCGCCTGACAAGCCTGAAGGTATTCGTGCGCCATCGTGCCGAGCGGAACAAGGCCAAGCTCCTTGGCAAAAAGCACGTTTGAAGTGCCTGAAAGCCGACTGCCGAGACGCTCTGCGAGGCGCTCAATCACCGCTCGCTGCCACTGCCGCGAAAAGCGCCGGCGCGTGCCGTAGTCGGAGATATGGAGGTCCTCAGCATGAGGTTCATTGAGAAGCAGATCAATCTTAGCGTCGAGCCGGCGGCGCCCCTCGGCGTCAGAAAGTCCGGGATAGGTGCGGCGGAAATACACCTCGTTGACGATTGCGAGCACCGGGATTTCAAAAAGAATCGTATGAAGCCAGGGGCCCTTAATGCAGATATCAATGCCGAAAGGCCGCGACGGATCGCGCTCCACCGTGATGTACTTGCGCTTGAGGTGAAAGAGACTCAGAAACTCAATGAAGTCCGACTTCATAAAGCGCAGATTGCCCAAATATTCGAGTTCGTCCTCTTTAAAGTAAAGGCTGCAGAGGTGGTCAATCTCCGCATTGATCTCATCAATAAAGGGCGACAAATCAATGTTGGGCGTGCGGCACTTGAAGCGGTAGGACACTTCCGCCGCGGGAAACTGATGCAGCACGCACTGCTGCATCGTGAATTTATAGAGGTCCGTGTCGAGAAGCGACTCAATGATCATGTGCGGCCTCCTTGGCCGGTAGCGCTTTAGAGCTTTGAAGTCTACTCGTCCGGCACATTCAAAACCGCATTCAGCGGGTAAAAGCCATTCAAACTGTACGAACGGAACCTCATTTTTTTTGGGTTTGCACCCAAAGCCGAGAGCGCGCGAAAATCATCTATAACGAAGTCCGCCGTTTTCAGGAGCCGGATGCAGCTCGTCTGCAGGCCCTTGAAGAGACAAGAGCGAGAACATTCCGGCGGACTCAGCTCGGAATCACAATGGAGACGCCGCCGTGATGCAGTCCCTCACCATCATTGCAGAAGTTGCCGACGGCATCGGCATGTTCGGATTTGCCGTCGCCGGACTTTTCGCCTCTGCCGGCCGCCGCATTGATCCCGTCGGCGTTTTTGTGAGCGTCTTTACCACCGCTTTCGGCGGCGGCATCATCCGCGACATTCTTCTGGATCTGCGGCCTTTTTATTGGCTCTCGCACCCGCAGTGGATCTGGATGACGCTCGGACTCACCATTTTGGCCCCCGTCATCGTGCGCCGCGTGCAGCGCTTTTGGCAGCGGCGCATTCTCCTCTGGGCCGATGCCGTCGGGCTCGCCTTCTTTGCTGTCGGCAGCTGCGCGACGAGCGACCGGCTGGGCCACCCCTTAATTGTGAGCGTGCTAATCGGCGTGGTGACGGGGGTTTTCGGCGGCATGCTCCGTGACGTTTTCTGTGCAAAGCTCCCCTCTGTGCTCTCCAACGAAGAGCCTTACGCTTCCGTCGCCTTTGCGGGCTGCTGGGTATACCTCGGGCTGGTGCACGCCGAACTCGTGCCGGCAGACATCGCGCTTTGGGGCTGCTGCGCCCTCATCATGATCGTGCGCATGGCGAGCTTCCGCATCCCCTGGATGAAAGTGCGGTATTAAAGCCGCCGAGCGCCTCAAAGACCGACGCGCTCAGCAGCTCCGTTGTCGTGAGGCACGCTCAAAGCGCCTTGACGCGATCCACCGGCAGTCCCGGATCCACCACAATGGCCTTGAGGCCGCGGGCCTCAATCGCCTTTTGCCCGCGTTCGGTGCAGATAATGTTGGCATTCTTGCCGAGCACTTCGCCCTTAAAGAGGACCTTGCGGCCTTCGACGAAAGACATCTTCGGCGTCTGCGCGGCGTAGTCGTAGATGGTGATGTCTGCGTCGGCGCCGACGGAGAGATGCCCCTTGGTCGTGAGCCGCAGCATGCGGGCAGGATTAAGCGACGTCTTCTGAGCAAACTCGGTGAGCGTGAGCACATCAAGCTTAACGAGCGAAAGTCCCTGCGAGAGAATCACGTTTCTCGGAATGCACCCGCCGTCGGTAGAAATGGCATCCACCACAAAGGCGCCGTCGGGGCGCTTGACCTGTGCGAGCAGAATGCGCGGAATCGGCGGATTGATGTTGAAGCTCCCGCCCACGTCCGTATTGTGGGACTCCCAGAGCTTCACTGCATCTTCGCCCGTCATCAGGTCAGAGTACCCGCCCGCGTCATAGACCGCAAAGGCCTTGTGCGCGAGGAGCGCCTTGCGAACGCCGTCGCGGTCTTCGGTAAAGCCGAAATGGCGCAGGCAGTTGCCCGTCACCTTGGACTGGATCTTGCCGTCTGGGCCGCAGGTCAGCCGTTCTTGGGCGAAATATAGCTTTCGCTGAAAATATTCGGGTTGGCGTTCAAAAGTTCAATTGCCGTGCGCGCCTCGTCGATTTCATTTTTAATGGCGCCGCGGCAGTAGGCATTGATGTGTGCGAGATGCAGCGGATAACCGTCGGCCATCTGCACCGCCTCGATCATGCCTTCCAAATTGGAGCCATGCGCACTCGTGCCGGCATGCCAGGCTACATAGGCGCGGCGCTCAAGTGCGGTTTTAATGAGCGTGGAGGAGACTTCTGGCGTCAGCGGATAATGGCCGCCCAAAAGCTTCACCCCAAGCGCCCCCTCGGCGAGCGACTTGTCGATCAGCTCCACCATTTCCGCCTTGGAGGGCGCATTGGTTTTAAAGGTAAAGGGCGGCGACGCAAACTGCAAAATGGCCGTATTCAAACCCGCCCCGTACTGCGGCGTCTTCTCGAGAATATCGTCCAAGGGACCGGCCATGTCGAGACACGTCGTCACGCCGTTCATCGCGAGCATACGCGGTCCGTAGGGCGACCCCCACATACTGCCGAGATGCACGTGACTGTCGATGATGCCGGGCTGGAGCACCCATCCGGAAACATCGATGACTTCGCGGGCGGGACCGGTTAAATCCGGTCCCACTGCGGCGATTTTGCCGCCTTCAACGGCAACATCGTTCACGCCGTTGACGCCGTTAAGCGGGTCAACCACATGAGCACCTTTGAGCAAAAGATCGTACATGGACGCTTCTCCTTATTTGATCAGCTCGTCGTGAGGTCCTAAAGCCGCCCCCAAAAAAAGCGGCGGGGTCGCCCTCCACTATTGCAGGATCTGAGGCGTTACGCAATGAAGCTTTGTGCGGGTAAGGTCATCCGCACCTGCTCCCGGAGAGAGATCCGTTCCGCCTTTGAACACTGTTCTTTTTCGTAAAATGCGCCCGCGTCCGTGACCCTTTCAGAACGCTCTAAGCCCTTTCAAGCGGCTCGAAAGCCCTCAATATCGGCAAGGAGCTCCTCTGCGCGCTGCCAGCGCGGTTCCGCCCGCAGCGCTTCCATCGAAAGAACACTTTCGGCCTCATCGGGCAAGAGGCGCGCCAGCCGCTCGTCAAAGGCAGGCGTTCGGCTCCACTCAAGACCCGCGAGGATTTCGTCGGCCTCTTCGGGGTGATTGCAGTGCAGCACCATGTCGCAGCCCGCGGCCAGCGCCTTTTGGGCACGCACGAGCGGCGGCTCGTCGCCGCAGGCGCCCTTCATAGACAAATCATCCGAGAAGATCAGCCCGCTGAAACCGAGCTCCTCGCGCAAAATGGTCTTCAAAAGCCGCGCAGAGTAAGTGGCCACCTCTCCGTCAAAGCACTGATAAGCCACATGCGCGGTCATGATGCTTTCAAGTTCGAGCGCCAAACCGCGATAGATCGAAAGATCACGCCGAATTTGCGCTGCCGAACGATTGTCGGTCGGGCAGGCAACATGGCTGTCGGCCTCGGCCCAGCCGTGACCGGGGAAATGTTTGCCGCAGTTGGCCATACCCGCGAGCCGCAGTCCGGACATGAGCGCTCGGGCATTGCGTTCGACTTCATCGTGGTCAGATCCGAGCGAGCGGTTCCCGATCACGGCAGAGCGCCCATAGTCGATGTCGAGCACCGGTGCGAAAGTCATGTCGACCCCCGCAGCGCGAAGTTCACTCGCAAGCACGTAGCCCGCGGCCGCCAAGCGTGCCTGAGCCAGGTCGCCAGCCGCACGGCAGGCGGCCATCGACGGCACCTCGGTGAACCCTTCGCGAAAGCGCTGCACCCGACCGCCCTCGTGATCCACGGTGATCAGAATCCCAGGGCGCACGGCGTGAATGGCGCCGCAAAGCGCACGAAGCATTTCCGCCGATGTGAAGTTGCGGGTAAAGAGAATCACCGCTCCGGTCATCGGGTGTTCCAGCCGCCGAATTTCGTGTTCAGTGAGAACGGTGCCGGCAATATCGACCACAACGGGACCGAGCGTATGTGCAAGAGCGAGCTTCTTCGGCGTAAGCATGACGGAGATTCCAAAAGATAAAGCGCCGGCTTTGGGTGCAAAAGACCAAAGCCGGCAGAGTACGGGCGGGCAAAAGAGGAGCGCTGCGTGCGCCGCTTACTCCTGCGGGAACACGCGGGGCTTTGCTGCCACGCGGTCGAGGAGCTCGTTATAGCGGCGAATCGTTTCGGCAAAACCGAACTGGAGCGCTTCAACCGTGAGCGCATGGCCGATCGACACTTCCTTAATGTTGCCGCAGGCCGTGAGGAGCTTCTCGAGATTTTCAAGCGACAGGTCGTGACCGGCATTGACGCCGAGCGCAAGCTCATCGCATAAAAGCGCACTGTCAACATAGGGCTGCAGGATATCGTCTTCGAGCGCCGTGCCGTAGGCTGCGGCGTAGCCCTCCGTATAAAGCTCAATGCGGTCGGCCCCCGTCTCCTTGGCCCAGCGGGTGAATTCGGGTTCGGGATCCATGAAGAGACTGACGCGGCAGCCGTAGGACTGCGCTTCGGCCACCACAGCAGCCAGCTTTTCGCGCACTTCGGGGTTATTGAATTCAAAACCGTGGTCAGAGGTCTTCTGATCTGCAGCATCGGGCACAAACGTCGCCTGATGCGGACGAATCTCCTTGAGAATCGGCATCAGATTTTCAAACGGATTCCCTTCAATATTGAATTCACGGCCCGGATAGGCATCCACGAGCGCCTTCAGGGGTGCCAAGTCCGTTCGGCGGATATGACGCTCATCGGGACGAGGATGAACGGTCAAGCCGGCAGCGCCCGCCTCGAGCGCAATGCGCCCGAAGAAAACGGGGTCAGGCCAATTGCCTTCACGAGAATTGCGCACCAGCGCGACTTTATTGAGATTGACGGAAAGCTGCGTCCGAATCATGGAAGTGCACCCATTGAAAATAGAAAAGGGAATCTTGCCGCCGAGCAGAATAGCACGCGGCCTGCGCGGCATAACTCAGCCATTCACCGGATCGCCATCAATTCGGCATCAATTCAAAATAAACACATTGACCGAACGAGAAAATCCGCGTATTCAGAGTTTTTTGAGGTCGGCAAGGAGACGCCGGCTGCGCAGCGGCCGCCCTTCCAGATGAAGATCGATGGCGGTCTTAAGCAGCTCGCGAAGCCGCTTCATCTCGCGGGGACTGAGCGCCGCAATATGGCTTTTGCGCTCCGCAGATCCGCAGGCAGCAGCCGCCGCAACCGTTTTAGGCCACAGCATGGAAGCAAAAGGCAGATTGGCAGCGTCTTCGGGCGTCCCCTCTACGCCCTTCAAGGCGCCTTCGGGAGTGAGGAGAAACCACTCGGCGCCCTTTTGCAGATCACGATCCTCGAGCGCCAGGCCCCAGCCGCAGTGCGCGAGCAGCTCCGCTTCAAAAGAGCGCAGCCCCGTCTGCCGCACAGCCGGATCCTCGTCTGCCAACGCAGAGAGCACGTGCACATAGCTCTGAAAGAGGCCCGGATGGACGTCTTCGCGCTCCGTGAGGCGAAGCACCAATTCGTTCACATAAAAGCCCGAGAGAAGCGCCTCGCCCCGAAGTGCCGCAAGCGCCCCGAGCCACTCGGCCTGCGTAAGCACCTTGGCTTCTTTTTTGCCCGTCCAAGTAAGGGCGAGCGGCGAAAAGGGCGTTAAAAGCCCTCTTAAATTAGAGCCCGGCCGTTTGGCGCCCCGCGCCACCAGAAAAACGTGGCCGAAATGGGCGGTCAGCACGTCGACCACCATGCTCGATTCGCTCCAGGGACGCGCATGAAGCACAAACCCGGGTTCTCGCTGCGGCCTTTGGCGGCGCCTCACGCCGCTGCGGCCGCCCGAGGCGCCCAGCGCCTCGGTGCGGGCGAGTTCTTCAAGAATGGCCTCGGCTGCGCGGCCTCTGGCCACAACGCCCTC
>ENA-ORUV01000711-ORUV01000711.1-human-gut-metagenome-genome-assembly--contig:-NODE-711-length-20946-cov-22.7319_pt1:5000-20946 | contig 20946 bp, 16 predicted proteins | sample MGYA00242089_ERZ509229 | MGnify/ENA primary metagenome ERZ509229 (study PRJEB26280, sample SAMEA2338805) | human gut metagenome | biome: human gut; feature: human-associated habitat...
CCGTCGGAAAAGCGTCGGCCACGGGATTGTCGATGACAAAGCCGTGATCAGTCAGGACATCTTTCAGTAAGGATGATGCAAAAAATTCTTCCTGTCCCAGTTCCGGACGGGCATGCAGCTTGTCGGCGATATCATCGATGAGGGATTTCAATTCATCGACATATCGGCAGGCATCTTCTTTTAATTGTTTATACTCCATCAGGATTCCTCCTACAGTTCGGGTAAAAATACGAGTGCCGCCCGATCCGGTCGGGCTTCAAGGCGCACCGTCTGTCCTAAGGGAAGCCAAGCGTTATCGGCACCGTGACCAAAGGACAGGCCTTTGATGGCGGGCTTTCCCCATTTTTTCGCATAAGAACGAATGACTTCGTCGACGGTCCATTCGTAGGTGCTCCCTTCTGTGGGATTGCAGCGGTAGAATTCGCCAAAGGCAATGCCGTTCACGCCGTCGATGAGGCCGGCCTGCTCGATATGACAGAGCATTCTGTCGAGAGAATAGGCATCTTCTCCCACTTCTTCCAAACAGAGAATGCCCCCTTCCGATTGTAACGCATAAGGCGTCCCCATCGTAACGGACAGCAGCATCAAGTTGCCGCCTAAAAGCGGTCCTGTCGCCGTCCCGGGAACGAGGGTCTCGGGACGCATCTCCGGCGCCGAAGGCAGTGTGCGTGCAGCATAGGGATGGGCCAGACCACGGCGCAATTCTTCCCGCGTGTAGTCAGAAGCCTTACGGGCCAGGGACATGACCATCGTTCCGTGGATGGGGCAAAAATGGCAGCGCTGCAGAAAGACCGTATGGAGGGCCGTAATGTCACTAAAGCCGATGAAAAGTTTCGGGTGGGCGGCGATTAACTCATAGTCGAGAAGCGGTAAGATCCGCGTCGCCCCGTAACCGCCGCGAAGGCACATAACAGCCTTTACATGATCATCGGCAAAAGCGGCGTTGATGTCAGCCGCCCGCAGTTCATCGCTGCCGGCCAAATAGCCGTCATGAGCCGATACGGATTGTCCCACCGTTACGTGATATCCAAGTTCTTTTAAAAAGGCAATGCCTTGGGCCGCATCATCTTCGGCAAGGGCCGCAGACGGGGCCACGACGGCAATCGTATCGCCCGGATTCAAAGGGGCGGCACAACGATAATCCATAAGGTTACGTCCTTTCTCCTTCATCGATATAGGCATTTTTAAAATCTACCAATCCCAACTGCGACCAATGATAGCCTTTAATATAAGGCTGAGCTACGTAAGGCTGGGTCGTATAGTAGATGGGAATGATGACACAGTCATCAAAGAGCATCTGTTCGGCCTGATGCATATAGGCCATGCGCTGGGCTTCATCGTTCGTCGACTTAGCCCGGCGAATCAGTTCGTTATAGGCCGGATTGTGATACTGGGCATCGTTTTCCTCGTCCGCAAAGACGTCGAGGAAGGTCATGGGGTCGGCATAATCGGCAATCCACGAAGCCCGGGCAACCTGGTAGTCCCCCTGCGCCCGGGATGCCATAAATACCTTCGATTCCTGATTCATGAGCGATACGGACACGCCGAGGTTGTCCTTCCACATCGCTTGAATCGCTTCCGCCACGGCCTTGTGCATCTCATTGGTGTTGAACAGGATGGTCACCGGCGGAAGGGGATGGTTTTCATCATAACCGGCTTCACGCAGGAGATTTCGTGCCGTTTCGGGATCTTCACTGATGAGATTGCCCCCTTCTTCTCGGAAATCACGGCCCGTGGCCTTATCTTTCAGTCCCGGCGGAACCCAGGCATAGGCCGGTTCCTTTTCAGCCCGGATAATATGGTCGATAAGGCCTTGGCGCTGAATCGAGAGAGCAAAGGCCTTGCGGACGTGGACGTCGTCAAAGGGCTTTTGCTGGACGTTAAAGACGTAGTAATAGGCGCCTAAATACGGAGCAATTTTATAGAGTCCCATTTTTTCCAGCCGTTCTTGGTCGGCCGGCGGCGGTTCAACGGTCATATTGGCTTGATTGCTTTCGACCAAAGTCAATCTCGTCGCCTGGGAATCGCTGATAGGAAGGTCGATGTGGCTGAGCTTCACCGCATCGGCATCCCAATAGCGTTCATTTTTAACCAATTTAATTTCACTGGAATGATTCCAACTGACAATCTTAAAAGGCCCGCTGGAAACCATTCCTTCGGCATCGGCAGCCCAAGTATCGGGCTTCGCTTCGACGAGCTTCCGCGGTACGGGATAATAACAGTGAAAAGCCGTCAGATTCAAAAAGTAGGACGTCGGCTCTTTTAAACGAACTTCTAACGTTTTATCATCGAGGGCCTTGACACCGACTTCATCCGAAGAGGCCCTTTTCTTAAAGTAATCTTCGGCCTTATCGATGCAAAAGAGCATATAGGCATTTTCCGAAGCAACGTCGGGATCGACGACGCGCTTCCAAGAATATTCGATATCTCCGGCCGTAATGGGCGTACCGTCGCTCCATTCAATACCGTCGCGGAGATGAAAGATATAGGTCTTGCCATCGGCCGAAACATCCCAACTCTTGGCCAGGGCCGGCTGGGGCACATCATCGACAAGACGGGTCAGTCCTTCAAAAATCTGTAATTCCGTATTGCTTTCCGCCAAGGCCGTCGTCATGGCCGGATCGAGGCGAGACGGCTCAGCTTCTAAGACGTAACTCACCGTATCCGGTCGTTCTATGCCGCAGGCACTGAGAAAGACGGCCATGAGAGCGGCTGCGAATAAAAGAATATATTTTTTCATCAGTCCGTCCCTCCTTTGACATGGTGACAGGCAGCAAAGCGTTCTTCCCCGACGGAGCGAAGGACAGGCACTTCATTTCGGCATCGTTCATCGCAATAGGGACAGCGCGGATGGAAGACACAGCCCGTCGGGACGTCGAGAGGACTGGGTACTTCGCCTGAAACAAGGGTCGTTCTCCGATAATTCGGGTCCGGCCGCGGCACAGACGCAATGAGCATCTGTGTATAGGGATGGAGGGGCCGATGAAAGACGGCGTCGCTTGGACCTAATTCAACGAGATTTCCCAAATACATGACGCCAATGCGACGACTCAAATGATGAACCATGCTCAAATCATGGGCAATAAAGAGGTACGATAACTGCCGATCCTCTTGGAGGCGCTTTAGCATGTTCACGATTTGGACTTGGACTGACACGTCGAGGGCTGAAATCGGTTCATCGCAAAAGATGCATTCCGGATCGACGGCCAGGGCCCTGGCAATGCCGATGCGCTGGCGTTGGCCGCCACTGAATTCATGGGGATAGCGCTGGGCCGTTTCCGGTCTCAAATCGACTTGGGTCAATAAGTCGGCCACGCGCTGACGCCGTTCTCTATCGCCGGAGCAGAGCCCATAATTGCGAAGTGGTTCGCTAATGATATCTTCGACGGTCATCCGCGGGTCCAAAGAGGCATACGGGTCTTGAAAGATCATCTGCACCTGGCGTCGATAGTCCTTCCCGATCTCAGGCTCGCCGATATTACGGCCTTTATAAAAAACATCCCCATCGGTCTTAGGATACAGGCCCAATAAGGTGCGGGCAAAGGTCGACTTGCCGCAGCCCGATTCTCCAACCAAGCCAACCGTTTCGCCCGGCTCAATCGTAAGGGATACGCGATTGACAGCGGTCAACACTTTTTTCGGACGGCCTAACCAATTGCGGTCGATAACAAATTGTTTAGTAAGCTCTTTGGCTTCAATGAGTGCCATCGCCCCTCCTCCTTTCTGCCGCTGCCAGCCAGCAGGTATAGTGATGGCCGGGTCCGGCTTCTTCCCGCGGCGGTTCCGCTTCCATACAGGCTTTCATGGCCTGAGGGCAGCGCCGATAGAACCGGCAGCCTTTTGGCATATGGAATAAATCCGGGGCCTGGCCGGGAATCCCCGTCAGGACCTTCTCCCGATCCGATGGGTCCGGAAGAGAGGCCAACAGCCCCTTGGTATAAGGATGAGCCGGTCGATAAAAAATATCCTCTGCCGTTCCTTCTTCAACGACGGTACCGGCATACATGACGTAAATGCGGCGGCACATCTGAGCAATGACGCCGAGATTATGGGAAATGAGGACGACGGCCATACCGAGTTCTGCCTGCATTTTCTTTAAGACATCCAAGACCTGTGCTTCTGTCGTCACGTCGAGAGCCGTCGTCGGCTCATCGGCAAAGAGGAGTTTCGGCGAACAAGATAGCGCCATGGCAATGAGACAGCGCTGACGCATGCCGCCCGACAGTTGGTGCGGATATTGGTCGAGCCGCTTTTCCGGTGATGTCAGACCGACGGCTTTTAAAAGTTCTGCAGCCCTTGTCCGCTGCTCCTGTTTGGACAGTTTCTGATAGAGGGCAAGCCCTTCACAAAGCTGGGCTCCAATGGTGAGAACCGGATTGAGGGATGTCATGGGATCCTGAAAAATCATAGCCATATCGCGGCCACGAAGGCCATTCATCTCCGATTCTGACAAGGGCAGGAGGTCGCGTCCCTCCCATAAAATCTCGCCGGTCCGGTATTCTGCAGCTCCTTGGGGCAATAATTTCATAACCGCTTGGGACGTAACCGACTTGCCGCATCCCGATTCGCCGACAATACCGACGGTTTCACCGGGATGGACCGTAATCGATACGTCATGAACGGCTTCTAAAAGACCTCGATAGGTATGGAATGAAATAGACAGATGACGCACTTCGAGTAACGGATTCATCGGCTCCCCTCCTTCTGATGCTGCGGGTCCAAGGCATCGCGCAGGCCATCGCCTAAGAACATGAAGCCCAGCATGGTAATGCACAGGGCCAAGGCCGGAAAGGCGAGCTGAAAGGGAAAGGAGCGCATGCTGTTAATACCTTCTGAAGCCAGGACGCCCCAGCTCGCCATCGGTGCCGATACGCCCAGGCCGATAAAGCTTAAAAAGGCTTCCGTAAAGATGGCTTCCGGAATCGATAAGGTAAGCGTAACGATAATCGGCCCGACGCAGTTAGGAATCATATGACGCCGCAAAATCTGCCAGGTCGACGTACCGCAGGAACGGGCTGCCATGACGTATTCCTGCTGTTTCAGGCTGAGGATCTGACCGCGGACGACACGGGCCATATTGAGCCAATAGGCGATCCCTAAGGCTAAATAAATGTTGAGCAGCCCCGGTTTGAAGACGACCATCAGCAAAATGACGTAGAGCAGCATGGGGATGGAGTAAAGGATATCGACGACGTGCATCATGATCCGGTCGATCCGTCCGCCGGCCAAGGCTGCAATTCCGCCGTAGATAACGCCGATGAAGACGTTAATAAGGCTGGCCACAAGACCGATGGACAAGGAAATGCGGGCGCCGTACAAGACGCGGACAAAGAGGTCCCGTCCGAGGGAGTCGGTTCCAAACCAGTGGGCTGCCGACGGCCAGGCATTGGCATCAGAAAAACTCTGGTCGGCATAGGTATAGGGGGATAAAAAAGGTCCGATGACCGCCAAGAGTGTCATGACAATGACGATAGCCATACCCCAAAGGGCCAAAGGATTGCCCTTCATCCGGTGCCAACCGCGGTCCCTCAGCGTTTGAGGTGCCACATAGGGTTCCCTTCGGTCCGCCTCCGTAATCGGTGTGAAATCCATGGCTATTCCTCCTTTCGGCTGTCGACGGTAATGCGCGGATCTAAGAGCGGATAGATGAGGTCGACGAGTAAATTCATCATCATGATGAGAAAACTGTAAAAAATAGTAATCCCCAAGATGACGGTGTAATCGCGATTATAAATACTGGTAACGAAGTGACGCCCCAATCCGGGAATGGCAAAAATCGTCTCGACGATAAAGCTCCCGGTCATCAAGGCCGCGGCCAAGGGTCCGATATAGCTGACGACGGGCAGGAGGGCGTTGCGTAGGGCATGACGGTACAATAAGGACCAAGGGCCAATGCCCCGAGAGCGAGCCGTCCGTATATAATCCTGTCCCAAGGCATCGACGAGACTCGACCTTGTCAGGCGCATAATAAAAGCCGTCGGCTGCGCAGCCAGGGCCAAGGCCGGCAGGATGACATAGGCCGGACCTTTCCACAAGGCCGCCGGCAGGACAGGCCAAGTAAAAGCGAAGAGCTGTATGAGAACGGCTGCAAAAATAAAACTGGGGACCGAAACGCCGAGCGTAGCCCCGATCATCATCCCATAATCAACCCAGGTATTCTTATACCAGGCAGCAGCCATGCCGGCAAGAACACCGGCCCCGATGGCAAGGAAAAGGCTGATGAGCCCGAGCTCAGCCGATACCGGCAGGGTTTCGGCGATGATATCGTTGACCGTTTTACCGGGATATTTGTAGGACGGACCGAGGTCGAGAACAGCAGCATGGCGAACGTAATCGACGTACTGGTTCCACAAGGGTTCATCGAGGTGATACCGGGCTTCCACCGTTGCCATGACAGCCGGCGGCAGTTTCTTTTCCTGCGTAAAGGGGCCTCCGGGAATGGCGTGCATCAGGCCAAAAGTAATGGTAATGACCGCCCATAGGACGATACAGGCGCCAAGCAGGCGCTTTGCAAGGTAAATGGCCAAGGAGAATCATTCCTTTCCAACATAGATACTATTAATTATAAGGCCCTATCTTTCTCATGACAAGGCAATGGCCGTTGTTATTATCATGGCGGCGGCGTATAATAGTAAATTGACTACGTTAACAAATCGAAAGAAAGGTGATCGCAGTGAACTGGAAACTTTGTTTAGCAATTCTAACGTGTAACGTCGTCTTCATGTCCTCAAGCTACACCATGCTCATCCCCTTCCTGCCTATGTATCTTACCCGAGACCTCGGCGTCGATCCGGCGTCGGTCAACATTTGGTCCGGCATCGTCTTTTCCTCAACCTTTCTCATCAGTGCCGTCATGGCCCCCATATGGGGACGAATGGCCGATAAGAGAGGCAAGCGACTCATGGCAATTCGCGCCAGTTTTCTTTTATCTATCAGTTATTTTCTCGGCGGTATCGTAACGACACCGCTGGAATTGACTTTCATGCGGATGTTCCAAGGCTTTGCATCAGGCCTGTGGCCGATGGAACTGGCCATCATGACCACCTATGCTCCGCCCAAAAAACTGGGCATCTGCCTGGGTGTCATGCAAGGGGCCCTCACAGCCGGCGGCATCATCGGCCCCCTCTTTGGCGGCATCTTAGCCGAAACCTTCGGTATGCGCCAATCCTTCTTTTTGGCAGCTGCTGCCTTGTTCCTTAACTTTTTAGTCCTGGTCTTCTTTATTAAAGAACCGCCGACGGACACGGCTCCGTCTGCCGATGCCATCAGTGCCGACGACAAAAACGGACAAGTCAGCCAGTGGAAGACGCCCGTCATCCGCCTGATGCTCATCAGCGCCACCTTAGTGCAGGCTGTCATCCTCATCGTCCAGCCGATTTTAACAACCTACATTTCTTACCTTGCCGGAGATATCGACAACCTGGTATTCGTAGCCGGCCTTATCTTCTCCCTGGGCGGTTTTGCCAGTGCCATTACAGCGCCTCTATGGGGCCGTTTCGGTCAGCGCCACGGTTTCGTAAAGACCCTGCGCATCGTGTTGATTCTGGCAGGCATTTTCTTCCTCATCCAGTCCCTTCCCGATACGCTTTATACCTTCGCGGCCAGCCAATTCGCCGTCGGCCTGTTCTTCTCCGGCATCTATCCGTCGATCAATGCGATCTTGGCGGAAAAGACGAGTGCCAATATCAAAGGCCGAGTCTTCGGTCTCATGTTCTCGGCCCAGCAGGTCGGCGCCATGGGCGGCCCGATTTTAGGCGGCATCATCGCCACCTACATTGGCATGAAATACGTCTTTTGGGGAGCCGGCACGATTCTCTTGTGCCTCAGTCTGGCCATCACTTGGAAGGTACACCATTTGCACGGTGAAAAAATGGCTGATTAAAACCGTTACCCCCGGGTACCCCGATTATGGGTGTAATCCGGAAGGAGTTTCGGCGATAAGATCTTTTCGGTAATGCCGGCAGCGGCACGTTCTTCATCAAAACGACGAACGTGGTCGAGGTTCCCTTTTCCGGGATGGGCCTGCTCACTGTAGGCCGCCGCCTCGGTTCCGGCAATCCGGCCAAAGACGATGATATCCAAGAGGCTGTTTCCCATGAGGCGGTTCTTGCCGTGAATACCGCCGACGTCTTCCCCGGCAGCATAGAGGCCGGGGATTTTTGTTTCGCTCTTGGCCCCGATACAGATACCGCCATTTTGATAATGGAGGGTCGGATAGACCAAAATCGGCTGTTTTCGGATATCGATGCCGAATTTTTCATACATGTGAATCATAGCCGGCAGTCTTTTTTCCATCGTTCCTTCCCCATGAAGGATATCGACCATAGGCGTATCGAGCCAGACGGCCTGGCCGTGCAGGGCATAGACGCCCTTGTTCCGTTCTTGGCACTCGCGAATAATGGCCGCTGCCACCACATCTCTCGTTTCTAAAGGATGGAGGAAGGCATCACCGTCTTTATTGACCAGCATGGCATCGAGGGAACGGACCTTTTCCGTGACCAGGGCACCATAAATCTGAGGCGGGTAAGCGGCCCCTGTCGGGTGATATTGAATCGCGCCGGCATACAGGAGCGGGACGCCGGCCCGATAGGCCATGACCAGTCCGTCCGCCGTCGATCCATAATGATTCGACGTCGGAAAGCCTTGATAGTGGAGACGCCCGGCACCGCCGGCAGCGAGGATAACGCTTTTCGCCCGAACGATATGATATTCCTTCGTATCGAAGTCATAGAGGACGGCACCGGCAGCCTGGCCGTCTCCGTCAAGCAGCAATTCGACAGCCGGCGAATATTCGATAACATCGACGCCGGCGTTACGGACTTCATCGCGAAGAACGCGCATGATTTCCGCTCCCGTATAATCCCCGCAGGCATGCATCCGTTTATAGGAAGTACCGCCGCCGTGGGTCGTTACCATGGCCCCATCACGGTCCTTGTCGAATAGGACACCTAAAGAGCTGAGCCACTGAATGGCTTCCGGACCGCGGAGAACCAGCTCAGAGAGCAGTTCGGGAATGTTCTTATAATGACCGCCGCCCATGGCGTCCAAATAATGGGCCGCCGGTGAATCATTTTCCTTATCGGCAGCTTGTATGCCCCCTTCGGCCATGCCCGTATTGGCATCTCCCAATCGTAGTTTGGTCACCATGAGGACCTTCGCTCCATGGCGGGCCGCTTCAATGGCGGCAGCAGCACCGGCCCGCCGCCGCCGATGACCAGGACGTCTGTTTCAAACTGGATATGGTCTACATCGACGTCGGCTTCATCCATGCGGCTCTGCCCTTGTAAGAGGACGGCCAGCTCAGACGGTACTTGATTGCCTTTATTCGGCCCTACGGACAGACGGGTAAAACCGTCTTCGTGATAATCAGGGTGAAATTGTTTTAAAAGGACGTCCTTTTCTTCAGCCGTAAACCGCGGCAATGTTTCCGACAAGCGGATACTGCGCGTCGCCTCGACCCGTGCCTGAGACGCCCGCATTTCTTCGGTATATATCATGAGGTCCTCCTATTTTTCAATCGTCCGCCCTTCATACAAGCGGCGCAATTCATCGTCGTCGGCTTCCATCAATCGCTGTACATCGGCGATATACTTTCCTTCTTGAATCGCTTTTACGCGGTCTTCCAAATGACGGCTCTTTTTGGCAATATACTTACCCATGAGACGCCGCGCCAAGAGGCCGACCGGTCCGTGACTGATTTTTGCCGGACAACTGGCTGCACAGATATTGCAGCAGACACAGCGGAAGGACTCTTTCGCACAACCGGCGTAATCGCCTTTCTGGGCCAAAGCGATATATTTCATGACCTGGATGCCCTGAGGACAGTTCCGCGTACAGGCATTACAGTGGATGCAGTTATAAATCTCAGGATAAAGCTGACCGACGACGTTCCCGGCAACGGGCAAATCCTCCATGTCGTATTCCATCTTTTTGATAGGAAACGATTCCAACCGGCCGACACACATTCCATCTTCAACCTTGGTTTGACAAGCCAGAGCCGAATGAGTTTCAGTCTGTCCTTTCAGACGATAAACGACGGCGCAGGCCCCGCAGAACCCGCTTCGGCATCCGCAGCCGCGAACCAGGCGGAAGCCGGAGTATTCCATAGCCCGCATAATCGTCAAATCTTCAGGGACCGAAAACATCTTGCCCAGTAAATAGACGGTTACCATTTTCATAGCTATTTCTCCTTTAATGAAAAAGGTGCTGCCGCACATGCGGCAGCACCTTTTATTGCTTTATAAACCGTAATCTTATTCCAATACTTCCAGCAGGCAGTCGCCGCTGATGATGGCCTGGCCTTTGACGGCATAGATTTCACCGACAGTACCGTCGATGGGCGACGTAATCGTCGTTTCCATCTTCATGGCTTCGGTGACGACTAAGGGTTCGCCCTTCTTGACTTTCTGCCCCTTGGAAACGAGGACGTTGACGACCGAGCCGGACAAGGTAGCCCCGATGTCACCGGCCTTATCCGGATCTGCCTTACGGCGGGAAACGGTCTTCATGTCGACACTCTTATCTTGGATGCGGATTTCACGTTCGGCACCGTTGAACATAAAGGTAACCGTGCGGACACCGCTTTCATCAGGATCGCTGATATTGATCAGGGTGATGATGAGATCCTTCCCTTCTTCGATTTCAACATGAAGTTCTTCATTTTTCTTCATCCCGAAGAAGAAGGTCGGCGTATCGAGGACACTGACATCACCGAATCTCTTGACTTTTTCATTGTAGTCTTCGAATACTTTCGGATACTGGCAGTAAGCATTGATGTCTTCCGCTTCGTGCTTGTAACCGTTTTCAGCCAGTTTGGCACGGACGGCGTCGAAGTCGACCGGTGCCAGGCTCTTGCCCGGCCGTTCCGTAAGAGGTTTCTTCCCTTTCAGGATGATCTTCTGGAGTTTTTCCGGGAAGCCCTGGTAAGGAATGCCGATACGGCCTTCGAAGAATTCGACGACGGACTGCGGGAAGTCGAGGACGTCGCCTTTATCGTAGATATCCTGTTCGGTCAGGTTGTTCTGGACCATGAACAAGGTCATGTCGCCGACAACCTTGGACGACGGCGTAACTTTGATGATATCGCCAAACATCATGCTGACCGTGTGATACATCTTCTTGATTTCATTCCAGTGATCACCGAGGCCGACAGCCTTAGCCTGCTGGCGGAGGTTGGAGAACTGGCCGCCCGGCATTTCATGCTGATAGACTTCCGTATTCGGATAGGCTTCGGCTTTGTCGACACCTTTGTAGTACGGACGAACCGTAGCCCAGTAACGGGACATTTCTTCCATGGCATTGACGTCGAGATCCGGCTGGCGGTCCTTGCCGCTCAAAGCGTAGTACAAGGTGCTCATGCTCGGCTGGCTGGTGCCGCCGGCAAAGGCCGAATAAGCAACGTCGACGATATCGACACCGGCATCGATAGCCCGACTGTACGTCGTAATGGCATTGCCCGAACCGTCATGGGTATGGAGATGAATCGGCAAGTCAACGGCATCTTTCAAGGCCGATACGAGGCGGTACGAAGCTTCCGGCTTCAAGAGACCGGCCATATCTTTAATGGCGATGATGTTAGCACCGGCATTCTTCAATTCCTTAGCCATGTTGACGTAGTATGCCAAGTCGTATTTATTCCGCGACGGATCGAGGATATCACCGGTGTAGCAGAGAGCTACTTCTGCCAATTTATTGTTTTCACGAACGGCCTGAATCGTGCCGTACATATTGTCTAAGCTGTTAAGGCTGTCAAAAACACGGAAAACGTCGATGCCGTTCTTAGCCGAGAGGTCGATAAAGTTTTTGACGACGTTGTCCGGATAGCTGGTGTAGCCGACGGCATTGGCACCGCGAACCAGCATCTGGAGAAGGATGTTCGGAGCCTTTTCACGCATCTGGCGCAGGCGAACCCAAGGATCTTCATAGAGGAAGCGATAAGCTACGTCGAAGGTTGCCCCGCCCCAGCATTCATAGGAGAAGAGGTTCGGGAGTTTTTTCGAGGCTGCTTCCAAAACGCGGAGCATATCGATGGTGCGGACACGAGTAGCAAACAAGGACTGGTGAGCATCACGCATAGTCGTATCGGTGAAGAATACCTTATGCTGTTCTTTGATCCACTGGGAGAATTTTTCCGGTCCCATGGCATCAAATTTCTGTTTCGTGCCGTCCGGATACGGGCCGTTTTCAACGCTCGGCAGTTCCAACGGTTCAAATTCAGTCTTTTCCTGATGACCGGCACCGGCATAGCCGTTGATCGTCGTATCGCTGATGTACTCTAAGAGTTTCGTGCCGCGGTCCTGTACAACCGGCAGTTTGAACAGTTCCGGATGATTGTCGATGAAGTTTACATTATACGAACCGTCGACAAATTCAGGACTCTTCAGGACGTTAATCAAGAAGCCGATATTGGTCTTGACACCGCGGATACGGAATTCCTGAAGGACGCGGAGCATCTTCTGAACGGCTTTGGCATGATCGAGGCCGTACGTCGTCGACTTAACCAAGAGCGAATCATAGTACGGCGTAATAATCGCGCCTGTATAAGCGTTGCCGCTGTCGAGACGGACGCCGAAGCCGCCGCCGCTGCGGTATACCGTGATTTTGCCGGAATCCGGCATGAAGTTATTCAGCGGATCTTCTGTCGTAATACGGCACTGGATGGCATTGCCGAGACAGTGGACAGCATCCTGAGACTTAATGCCGATTTCATCGCTGTCGAGGGCATAGCCTTCAGCGACTTTGATCTGAGTCTGGACGATGTCGATACCCGTAATCATTTCGGTGACCGTGTGTTCTACCTGGACACGGGGGTTAACTTCGATGAAATAGAAGTTGCCGTCGGGCGTAACCAAAAATTCGACCGTACCGGCATTGACGTAATGAACATTTTTCATCAACTTCAAGGCAGCATCGCAGATCTTCTGACGAAGCTCTACCGGCAGGGCCGAAGCCGGAGCCGTTTCAACGACCTTCTGATGACGGCGCTGGATGGAGCAGTCACGTTCAAAGAGGTGAATGACGTTGCCGTGTTCGTCGCCCATGATCTGGACTTCGATATGCTTCGGATTGATGATACATTTTTCGAGATAAATTTCATCGCTGCCGAAAGCCAGCTGTGCTTCCGATTTCGCCCGTTCATAAGCATCGCGCAGTTCTTCCATGGAGTCGACCATACGCATGCCGCGGCCGCCGCCGCCGTTTACAGCTTTCAGCATAATCGGAAGTCCGACTTCCTTGGCAAAATTTTCGACTTCTTCGTAGCTTTCTACGCGGCCGTCACTGCCGGGGATGTACTGAATACCGGCCTTTTTTGCCTGAATACGGGCATTAATCTTATCGCCGAACATGATGAGGTGTTCTACTTTAGGACCGATAAAGATAATACCTTCTTCTTCACAGCGTTTCGCTAAGTCCGCATTTTCGGACAAGAATCCGTAACCGGGATGGATGGCATCGACGTCGTGCTCATGGGCAATACGGATAATATCTTCAATATCTAAATATGCATCTACCGGTTTTTTGCCTTCACCGACGAGATACGATTCATCTGCACGGAATCGGTGCAGCGACAGCGAATCTTCTTTGGAATAAATCGCAATCGTGCGGATTCCCAGTTCATTACAAGCCCGGAAAACACGAATGGCAATTTCTCCGCGGTTGGCAACTAAAACCGAACGAATTTTTTTCATGAAAATACCCTCCTGCGTATAAAAATTGAATCAGACCGGTAAACGCACAGCCAATCGACGCCCATACATTCACCGCTTTCTCTATTATAGCAAAATGGAAACACATTACAAGGGACGGCCACTTTGTATACAAAAAAATACTGTATACATGAATCATAAAATCATTTATTTCAATAAATATGCCTAGGGCTTCATAAATCTCATAACCACAATCGTTCCCTCATAGAGAAAGATCAAGGGCACGGCAATGGCCGTCTGGGTAATCATATCGGTCGTCGGCGATACGACGCCGGCAAAGATGAAGGCACCTACGATAAAGAAGCGCCGCTTCTGACGCAGGGACTGACCGGTCACCAAGCCCAAACGTGCCAAGATGATCAGCGCCAGGGGCAGCTCAAAACCAATGGCAAACGGCAGCACAAAGGCGATGAAAAAGGACAGATACGCCGCCAAAGAAAACATAGGCTGCAGGGAGACAGCAGAAAAACTCAGAAAAAATTGAACAGCTTGGGGAAAGACGACGAAGAAGGAAAAAGCAGCCCCGCCATACCACAAAACAAGAGCTGCCGGCATAAACCAAACGAAAGCCTTGGCCTCTTTATCGCGAAGTCCCGGCCTTAAAAAGCGCCATAATTCATAGCAATGAATGGGCAGAGTCACAAATAAACCGGTCACTCCCGCGACTTGCAGATAGGAAAAAAACACTTCAGCCGGATTCAGAAAATACAGCTTTCCGGCCGGAGCCGAGATGACGGCAATGATTTCTTCAACATAGGTATAAGCCGCGATACTGCCGATGATCCAGGCTGCCAGCGAAAAGAGGATACGTCGCCGCAGTTCCGCTAAATGGACGGTGACAGGCTTTTTTTCTTCAATCATAGGAATTCCTTCTTTAAATTTAAATAGGAAAAGGCCCTGCCAAATAGCGACAGGACCCTTTCGAGGCCGTACAAGAATTATACGTAATGAATGCGGGATGGATCATAGCGGTCTTCATGCGGTTTATCTTCTGCCGTTGCCTGAGGATAGCCGAGAGCTACGATGGCAAAGGGCGTAACGCCTTTAGGAGCGCCCAAAGCCCGGCGAACCAAAACTTCACGAGCCCGATAAGGGGTAACGCCAAGCCAAACAGCGCCGAGATCGAGGTGTACCGCTTCAATGAGGATATTTTCAACGGCCGCACTGAGATCAAGGGGCGTAAAAGCAGGAAAACGCATGTGTTCGTCACGAGAACAGACGACAATTGCCAAGGCAGCACCATTGGCACAGCCTGCATACGGACTGCATTGAGATAAGTCCTGAATGACCCGTTTGTCGCGGACGACATAAAATTCCCAAGGTTGTTGGTTTCCGGCAGATGGAGCGGCCATGGCAGCACGCAGCAGCTGTTCTATCTTTTCATCTTCTACCATGGTAGGCAAAAATTTCCGGATACTCCGTCTGGCAAAGATTTCATTCATGTAAATCGACTCCTCCCTATAATCATATATCTATTTTATTATAACATATATAGATAGGAAGAAAACAGTACCGAAACGAAAAAGAGTAGCATCGAGGAATCATGTCTCTTTATAATTCTATATGATACATAAAATATAAAAGGACCCGGAAACACCCGTGTAAAAAGTTAAAACCGCTTCACGTTTCTGCACATACTGACTATGGAATGATTTTTTCCGGTGAATTTTAAAGATCAATCTAAAGAGCCATACAGTTTAATCAATTTGCTCTCATTTTATTAGATATGCTATACTGCTATAAAGAAGTATACTTTCCCGTTTTATACAGGCTATCCCCTTAGTTTACCGTCCATTTTATAAAGTTTATAGCAGGGTTAGAATATACAAAGAAGGGCTATGATAATCCGTGTCTCACAGAAGTAAACTTACCTATCCTGAACAGATTGATCATTTAAAGAAAAAAGGAATTACTTTTATCGGTATAAATGAAGCAGAAGCGATTACCTATTTAAAAGAAAATAATAATTTCTTTAAACTTCTGGCATATCGAAAAAATTTTGATAAAGATATTACGGGAAGTAAATACTTAAATCTAGATTTTGCTTATCTCGTAGATTTAGCCATACTGGACATATATCTTAGAGAAATTATTGTACAAGTGGCCTTAAATATAGAACATTTCGCAAAAGTCCAATTAATGAATCTTATTACAGATAATCCAAATGAAGACGGTTATACTATTGGGTACTGTCAAATATTTTTCGCAAATATCTGAATCTCGACGTAAGTAAAATCAGT
>ENA-ORUV01000721-ORUV01000721.1-human-gut-metagenome-genome-assembly--contig:-NODE-721-length-20700-cov-4.70429_pt1 | contig 20700 bp, 10 predicted proteins | sample MGYA00242089_ERZ509229 | MGnify/ENA primary metagenome ERZ509229 (study PRJEB26280, sample SAMEA2338805) | human gut metagenome | biome: human gut; feature: human-associated habitat; material: faeces...
TCGCATTTAAATCCGGCAACCAGCTCCTCGCGCCGCTCCACGCAGCGGTAGGCGATGCCGTTGCCGCGGGCGATCAGCCCGAAGTCGGGGTTCGCCAGTTCGGTGAACGAGTAGCGGCGGTCGTAGAAGAGTTCCTGCCACTGCCGTACCATGCCCAGATAGGAGTTGTTGAGCAATACGATCTTTACGGCGACCTGCGACTGGAAGATCGTCCCCAGCTCCTGGATGGTCATCTGCAGCCCGCCGTCGCCCGCGAAGAGGCATACCTCGCGGTCGGGGGCGCCCAGTTTGGCGCCGATGGCGGCCGGAAGCCCGAAGCCCATCGTGCCTAGACCGCCCGAAGTTACCAGGCTGCGGCTGCGGCGGAACCCGAAATAGCGCGCCGCGAACATCTGCTGCTGCCCGACGTCGGTCACCAGCACCGCGTCGTTGTCGTAGGCATGCGCTACGGTATCTACGACCTCGCCCATGCGGATGCGGCCGCCTTCCGGGCGGATCGCCTTGCGGACGACCGCCTCGTATTCGACTTTGTCGCAGGCGCGGAACCCTTCGATCCAGGCCTTGTGCCCGGCGGAGCGGATCCTTTGGGTGAGCAGCGGGAGCGTTTGTTTCACATCGCCGATGACGGCCACGTCGGCGTGTACGATCTTGTCGATTTCGGCGGGGTCGATCTCCAGGTGGATGACCTTGGCGTTCGCCCCGAAACATTTGGGGTTGCCCGTCACGCGGTCGTCGAAACGCATCCCCACGGCGATGAGCAGGTCGCACTCCTGGTTGCGGATGTTGGGGCCGTAGTTGCCGTGCATGCCCAGCATACCGACATACTGCGGCGAGGAGGTCGGCACGGCCGACAGCCCCAGCAGGGTCGAGGCGACCGGTATGTCGCTCTTTGCGAGGAAGGCCTGCAATTCTTGCTCGGCGTTTCCGAGCATCACGCCCTGTCCCGCCATCAGCAGCGGCCGTTGTGCGGCGTCGATCAGCCGTACCGCCTCGGCGATGCACTCCGCGGCGGGCGCGGGTGCGGGGACGTAGCTGCGGATGGACGTCAGCCTTTCGTAGCGGAACGGGGCCGTCCCGCACTGGGCGTCCTTGGTGATGTCCACCACCACAGGGCCCGGACGCCCCGAACGGGCGATATAGAACGCCTTGGCAATCGCCCCGGGAATGTCTTCGGTACGCTTGACCTGGCAGTTCCATTTGGTTACGGCCTGCGTGATACCCACGAAGTTGGTTTCCTGGAAGGCGTCGGTGCCCAGCAACGACGAACCCACCTGTCCGGTCACCAGTACCAGCGGCGTGGAGTCCATCAGTGCGTCGGCCAGTCCGGTCACGGTGTTCGTGGCCCCTGGGCCCGAGGTGACGAGGCAAACCCCTACGCGGCCGCTGACGCGGGCGTAGCCCTGTGCGGCATGTACGGCGCCCTGTTCATGGCGGACAAGGATGTGGCGCAGCCGGTCGCGGTAGTCGAAAAGCGCATCGTAAACGGGGATGATGGCTCCTCCGGGATACCCGAAAAGCGTGTCCACGCCCTCGCGCAGGAACGATTCGAGCAGGGCCTGCGACCCTGTGATACAAGGGCCGGGCTGTTGTCCTTCGGTTCTGGTTGTCGTGTTCGTATTCATGGTGTTGTCCGGTTTTATTCTTCTTCGACGATGCGTACGGCCCCTTTGTCGGCCGAGCTGACCAGCTTGGCATAGGCCCTTAGCGACGCGGGTATGCGGCGGTCGCGTGCCGCGGGGCGGAAATGCTGCTGTGCGGCCATGCGCGCGGCGATTTCCTCGTCGCCGGCCATGAGGCGGATCGAGCGCCGCGGGATGTCGATCTCGATCTCGTCGCCCGTGCGGATGACGGCGATCTCCCCGCCCGAAGCCGCTTCGGGCGAAACGTGACCGATCGACAACCCCGACGTTCCGCCCGAGAAGCGGCCGTCGGTAATCAGCGCGCAGGCTTTGTCGAGGTGTCTGGATTTGAGGTACGACGTGGGGTAGAGCATCTCCTGCATGCCGGGGCCGCCCTTGGGGCCTTCATAACGGATGACGACCACGTCGCCGGCCTGCACCTCGCCGCCGAGGATGCCGCCGATGGCCTGCTCCTGCGATTCGTAGACGCGGGCGCGCCCGCGGAAGACAAACAGCGACGCGTCGACGCCGGCCGTCTTGACGATGCAGCCCCGGCGGGCGATGTTGCCCGTCAGTACGGCCAGCCCGCCGTCGCGGAAATAGGCGTGTTCCAGATCGCGGATGCAGCCTGCCGTGCGGTCGGTGTCCGGTGTGTCGTAATAAGTCCGTTGTGTGCCCAGTTCCCGGCTGTAAAGGCCGGCCGGGGCGCTCAGGTAGCGCTGTTTGGCTTCGCTGCTCGCTGTTTCGCTCCGCAGGTCGAAGGCCGCGATGGCCTGGCCGAGCGTGCGCCCGTCGACCCTCCCGGCCGAGGTGTCGAGCAATCCGCCGCGGGCGAGTTCGCCCAGGATCGAGAGGATGCCGCCCGCACGGTTGACATCCTGGATATGGTAATGCGAGTTGGGGGCGACCTTGCACAGTACGGGCACCCGGCGCGAAAGGCGGTCGATATCCTGCATCGTGAAATCCACCCCGGCCTCGTGGGCCACGGCCAGCAGGTGCAGCACCGTATTGGTCGAGCCGCCCATGGCGATGTCGAGCGACATGGCATTCTCGAAGGCTGCCTTCGTGGCCACCGAGCGCGGGAGCACCGAGTCGTCGCCCTCGAAGTAATAGCGTTCGGCATTGCGGACGATCAGCGCTGCGGCCTCTTCGAACAGGCGGCGGCGGTTGACATGCGTGGCCACGACGGTGCCGTTGCCCGGGAGCGAGAGCCCGAGCGCTTCGGTCAGGCAGTTCATCGAGTTGGCGGTGAACATCCCCGAGCACGAACCGCAGCCGGGGCATGCGGCGCGTTCGACGCGCGCCACCTGTTCGTCGCTGCAATTTTCGTCGGCAGCCATTACCATGGCGTCGATCAGGTCGAGCGCCCGCTCGCCGAGATGCCCCGCCTCCATCGGCCCGCCCGATACGAAGACGGTCGGGATGTCGAGCCGCATGGCGGCCATCAGCATGCCCGGGGTGATCTTGTCGCAGTTCGAGATGCAGACCAGTGCGTCGACCTTGTGGGCATTGGCCATATATTCGACGCTGTCGGCAATGATCTCGCGCGAGGGCAGCGAATAAAGCATGCCGTCGTGCCCCATGGCGATGCCGTCGTCGATGGCGATGGTGTTGAATTCCGCGGCGAAACAGCCGAGCGCTTCGATCCGCTGCTTGACGTATTGTCCGATCTCGTGCAGGTGCACGTGTCCCGGAACCAGCTGGGTGAACGAGTTGGCGATGCCGATGACCGGACGGCCGAACTGCTCTTCGCGCATGCCGTTGGCACGCCACAGGCTCCTGGCTCCGGCCATGCGCCGGCCCGTCGTCGTGACGGCACTTCTGAGTGGGTGTTTCATCTTCTTCTTGTTTTCTGCATATTGTGCCTTTGCCATCTGCCCGGATAATAAAAAACCTTTCTCCATCGGGAGAAAGGCCTTTTTATCATCTTTCGGATATACACATCACCTTTCTCCCGTTATCTTGCCAAAGACGACGAGCAGCAGATTAATGACGTTATTATTCGAATGGTTCTGGGCGTTCATGTCCGGAATTTGCGTGTTTGTTCCGTTTCAAAGATAGGGATATAAAATCGTTTCGTCAAAATAATTTTGCAAAAAATTTAATAATGTGATAATCCGGAACCTGTATCCCCTCTTGCGCTTTATGACAACCCGGATAGAAGCTTTTTATCTTACAGTTTGAAACCGTATTTTTTGGCCTTTTAACCGCTTTTAGCCCGATTCGGAGGAAAGTAGGCCTTCCGGGAACCCCTAATATCTTACGGTTTGTCGTCAAAGCCGATGTTTTCAGCCTTTCCGGAATGCTCCTATATATATAAAGCGGCCGCCGGTGCTTTTTAGGGCGGCTTACGATTTGTTACCCGGATTTGGATATTAAATTTTTTTGTTTTATATTTGTCCCCGATGGATATGAAACGGAACCATACGATGACCGGGGGATGCGGGGTAGCCTGCAGCCCGGTGGCGTGCACCGTTTCTTTCACCGTCCTTATCTCCGCTACCGCCACTACAACGACGACGACAACGACAACGACAACCCCTGTGGGGGTGTAGTTGTTATTTTTCCGTCACGAGCATACCCGTTATGCATTTTCCGGCCAAGGCTGCCGGAACGGAAAGCCCGGTTCGATCAAAGGTGGTTTTATTCAAAAGGAGATTTTATCATGCGATATATCAAAGTTTTCGCCCCGGGAACGGTGGCGAACCTGGGTTGCGGCTTCGATGTGATGGGGCTGACGCTCGACGGCGTGGGCGACCTGCTGGAGGTCGGCATCGAAGAAGGTGCCGGGGAGCTCGTTATCCGCAACCGCAGCGGGAAGGAACTTCCCGCCAAAAACGAGGACAACGTGATTACCCCGGCGGTGATGGCACTGCTCGGGGCATACGAAAAACCCGTGCGGGTCGAGGTTACGATCCTCGAAAAGATCGCTCCCGGCAGCGGCATCGGGTCGAGTGCGGCTTCGTCGGCCGCAGCGGTTTGGGGCGTGAACGAACTGTTGGGACGTCCCTTTTCAGGGGAGCGGCTCGTGGAATTTGCGATGATGGGCGAGGCGCTCATCGGCGGTACGCCCCATGCCGACAACGTGGGCCCTGCCGTGCTGGGCGGCGTGGTGCTGATCCGGGGGTACGAACCGCTGGACATCGTGCGTCTGCCCGTTCCCGAGGGCTTTTTCTACGCCGTGGTGCATCCCGACATCGTGGTCAGTACCAAGGAGGCGCGCGAAGTGCTTCCCCGCGAGGTACCCCTGCACGATGCCGTGACGCAGTGGGGCAATGTCGGCGGGCTGGTGGCCGGGTTCGCCCTGGGCGACGTGGCGCTGATCGGCCGGTCGATGCACGACGTGGTGGCGGAGCCTTACCGCAAGGGGTTCATTCCGGGTTACGACCAACTGAAGGAAGGGGTGCTCGCCGAAGGCGCCCTGGCGATGAACATTGCCGGGTCGGGGCCTTCGATCTTCGCCTTGGCCGCCGATGAGGCCGTCTCGCAGCGGGTCGCGCAGCGGATGCGGGCGCATTTCGCCCGCCCCGGTATCGGCTGCAAGATATATGCGGGCCGCGTGTCGAACTGCGGGGCAAGGATTGTGGAATAGTATAAAACGACAAACAGATGAAATATTACAGCACGAAAGACAAAGCATGCGCACGCGCCTTTTCGCTTCGCGAGGCCGTGCAGGCGGGGCTGGCACCCGACGGCGGGTTGTTCGTTCCGGAACGTATCCCGCAGGCCGATATGGCCCTCGCGGAGCGGCTGGCCGGGGAGTCCTATGCCGCGCTGGCCGGATACCTGGCGGAACTTTTTTTCGGTGACGACATCGACCCCGGCCTCCTGCGGCGGGAGATGGAGCGGATCTACGACTTTCCGCTGCCGCTTCGCCGTGTCGGCAGCCGCTATACGCTGGAGCTGTTCCACGGCCCGACGTTCGCATTCAAGGATTACGGTGCGGGCTTCATGGGGCGGATGATCGGCCTGATGGGCGGTGCCGGCGAAAAACTGGTGATCCTGACGGCTACGTCGGGCGACACGGGCAGCGCCGTGGCGCACGGGTTTTACGGCGTGCCGGGCGTCGAGGTGGTGCTGCTCTATCCCGAAGGGAAGATCAGCCGGCTGCAGGAGTGCCAGATGACCACGCTCGGCGGCAATATCCACCCGCTGCGTGTGGCCGGGACGTTCGACGACTGCCAGCGGCTGGTCAAGGAGCTGTTTGCCGACGCAAAATTCCGTGCGGGGCACCGCGTGTCGTCGGCCAATTCGATCAACCTGCTGCGCTGGATACCGCAGGCATTCTATTATTTCTACGGCTATTGCCTGTGGCGGCAGCAGACGGGCGGCGGGCGGCCTGTGGTCGTGGTGCCGAGCGGTAACTACGGAAACCTCTCGGCCGGGATGCTCGCCCGCCGCATGGGGCTCCCCCTCGGCGGATTCGTCGCGGCTTCGAACAGCAACGACGTGGTGCCCGAATTCCTGCGCAGCGGCGAGTACCGTCCGAGGCCGTCGGTGCGGACGCTGGCCAATGCGATGGACGTCGGGGCGCCGAGCAATTTCGAACGTATGCTGTGGCTCTGCGGCGGTGAGCCGGATGCCCTGCGTAACGAACTGGAGGGATTCCGCTGCGACGATGCCATGATCCGCCGTACGATCGACGGGCTGCACCGCAATTACGGATACCTTTCCGACCCGCACAGCGCCATCGGATATGCCGCTTCCGTAGCGTGCGGGAAACCGGGATTTTACCTCTCTACGGCGCATCCCGCCAAATTCGGGGAGGTCATCTTCCCCGTCACGGGGGCTGCGGTTCCGCTGCCGCCGCGACTGGCCCGGCTCGCCTGCCTGCCCCGGGTTTCGGAGCCTATGGCGGCCGACCTGGGGGCACTCGAGCAATTCGTGGCCGGGATATAAACCGGCTGCCGGGCCGTGGCGTTGCTGTCCGGGCGGGGTGCGCGTCGTGGCCTGCACGGAAAAAGGGGTTGCAACCTTTGCGGTTGCAACCCCTTTTTTGCGGATAGGAGCCCCCGGAGCGGGGCGTGCCTAAATATGCGCGGCGATGAAGTCCCCGACCTCGGAGGTCGAGTAGCGGCGTTCGCCCTGTGCGGCGAGGTCTTCGGTGACGACACCTTCGGTGAGTGCCCGGTCTACGGCGGCCCGCACGGCGCTGCCCTCCGTGTCGAGCCCCAGGTGTTCGAGCAGCATGGCGGCCGAGAGGATCGCAGCCATCGGGTTGGCGATGTTTTTGCCTGCAGCCTGCGGATAGGAGCCGTGGATCGGCTCGAAGAGCGCCACTTCCGACCCGACGCTCGCCGAGGGGAGCATGCCGAGCGAGCCGCTGATGACGCTGGCCTCGTCGGTGAGGATGTCGCCGAACATGTTCTCGGTGACGATCACGTCGAAATGGGTCGGCTGGCGTACGATCTGCATCGCGGCGTTGTCCACGAACATGAATTCCAGCTCCACTTCGGGGTACCGGGGCGCCATATCCTGCGCGACCTCCCGCCACAGGCGCGAGGTTTCGAGCACGTTGGCCTTGTCCACGACCGTCAGGCGCCGCCGGCGGCTCATGGCGAGCCGGAATGCGACGTCCAGCACGCGTTCGATCTCCGTGCGCGTGTAGGTGCAGGTGTCGAAAGCCTCCGTCCCGGCTTCGTTGCGCCCCTGCGGCCGGCCGAAATAGATGCCGCTCGTCAGTTCGCGCACGCAGATGAAATCGGTGCCGCGCACCACCTCTGCCTTGAGCGGCGAGCGGCTGGTCAGCGTGTCGAACAATGCGATGGGGCGCAGGTTGGCGAACAGTCCCAGCGATTTGCGCATGCGCAGCAGTCCCTGCTCGGGACGTACCGGGGCCTTGGGGTCGTTGTCGTACTTGGGGTCGCCGATGGCACCGAACAATACGGCGTCGGCAGCCTGGCAGATGGCGTGCGTCTCGTCGGGATAGGGGTCGCCCGTGGCGTCGATGGCGCAGGCGCCCACTAACGCCTCGCGGTAGTCGAATCGGTGTCCGAATTTCGCCGCCACGCGGTCGAGTACTTTCGTGGCCTCGGCAATGATTTCGGGGCCGATGCCGTCGCCGGCTAAAAGGGCTATGTTAACATCCATGGTCGTTGTATGTTGGTTCGATTATGTTCAGCATTTTGATCGTCGCCTTGATGGCGGCTTCGGTCTGGTCGGCATCCAGCCCGCGGGTCTTGAACTCCTTACCGCCCGTCTCCCACGTGATGATCGTCTGCACGAAGGCATCGGTTCGTCCGCCGGGCGGGATCGAGACGGTGTAGTTGCGCAGCATCGGGAACTCACGGCCGAGCTGGTGCTTGTAGATCTGCCTGAGCGCCCGCATGAAGGCGTCGTACTGGCCGTCGCCGACCGAGGTCTGCTCGTATTCGCAGCCGTTGATCTCGATCTTGAGCGTAGCGGCCGGGTGCAGCCCCTGTGCCAGCGACAGGCTGTAATTGAGTATCCGCACGGGGTTTTCGACCTGGTCGTAGCGCAGTACGTCGGCGATGATGTAGGGCAGGTCTTCGGCCGTCACCAGCTCCTTCTTGTCGCTCAGCTCGACCACCCGTTCGGTCACCTTGCGCATCGAGGCTTCGTCGAGCTCGATGCCCAGCGCTTCGAGGTTCTTCAGGATGTTGGCCTTGCCCGAGGTCTTGCCCAGGGCGTATTCGCGTACGCGCCCGAAGCGTTCGGGCAGCAGCTCGTTGAAATATAGGTTGTTCTTGTTGTCGCCGTCGGCATGGATGCCGGCACACTGCGTAAAGACGTTCTCGCCGACGATCGGGCGGTTGCCCGGGATACGGATGCCCGTGTAGGTCTCGACCAGGCGGCTGACGTGGTTAATCTTCGTTTCGTCGATGCCCGTGAGGCAGTGCAGCCGGTCGTGCAGCACGGCCACCGTGCTCGACAGGGGTGCGTTTCCTGCGCGTTCGCCCAGCCCGTTTATGGTTACGTGAACCCCGTGGAACCCGGCTTTCACCGCAGCTGCGGTGTTGGCCACGGCCAGGTCGTAATCGTTATGGGCATGGAAGTCGAACCTAAGCTGCGGATAGCGTGTCACCATGTCGCGGCAAAACCGTTCGGTGGCATAGGGGTCGAGGATGCCCAGCGTGTCGGGGCACATGAAGCGCTGCACGGGGGCGTCGGCAAGCCCGTCGAGTATCGTGTAGACGTACCCGGGCGAATCCTGCATACCGTTCGACCAGTCTTCGAGGTAGACGTTCACCTTCATGCCCCGCGCGACGGCCCCGCCGATCGTGGCGCGGATGTCGCAGAGGTGCTCCTGCGGGGTGCGGCGCAACTGTTCGCGGCAGTGTTTGAGCGACCCCTTTGCCAGCAGGTTCACCACGCGACACCCGGCCTGGCCGAGCCAGTCGAGCGACACGCCGCCGTCGATGAATCCCAACGCCTCGATGCGGTCGGTATAACCCTTCGCGGCAGCCCATTCGGCGATGCGGCGCACGGCCTCCTGCTCGCCCTGCGAAACCCGCGCCGAGGCTATCTCGATGCGGCTCACACGCAGTTCTTCCAGCAACAGCCGGGCGATGGAGAGTTTTTCGCGGGCGTTGAACGAAACCCCCGACGTCTGCTCGCCGTCGCGCAGCGTGGTATCCATTATCTCTACGCGGGGATACATCGCGCTGCTATTTATGCGCCTGTTCGAACGCTTCGATCTGGGGCGCGATGCTGCGCAGGTAGTCCACGTCGTCGTAGCCGTTCTGCAGACAGCGCTTCTTGTATGCGTCGATCTCGAAGCGCTCGCTGCGGCCCGTGGCGCAGATCGTCAGCGTCTGGTTGTCCAGGTCTACGGTGAATTGCGTCGCAGGGTCGCCGTCGATCGCCGCGAAGACCGCCGCGAGGAACTCCCCGCTCACGGTGATCGGCAGCAGCCCGTTGTTGAGGGCATTGTTGCGGAAGATGTCGGCGAAGAAGCTCGACACCACGACGCGGAACCCGTAGTCGGCGATCGCCCACGCGGCGTGCTCGCGCGAACTGCCGCACCCGAAATTGCGGCCTGCGACGAGGATTTTGCCCCCATAACGGCTGTCGTTGAGCGGGAACGAGGCGATCCGTTGCCCCCGGGCGTCGTAGCGCCAGTCGCGGAAGAGGTTGTCGCCGAATCCTTTGCGCTGGGTGGCTTTCAGGAAACGTGCCGGGATGATCTGGTCGGTATCTATGTTCTCCGTGCTCACGGGCACGGCCCCCGAGGGGAAGGTTTCGAATTTGGGTATGGACATATTGGTTTTGTTTTTTCCGGCATTCGGCAGCGGCCATTTTGCTGCAAAGCGGCATGTAAGCCCCTGCCTGAGGCGGGGGGTTGGGGGTGGGCCGGAATTATAAACGACGCCGAAGGCGGCGGCAACGACCGGCCGATCCAAACCGAAGTTAAAAATTTTTACATTTCAAACACCTTGCGCGGATCCTCGATCCTGCCGCATACCGCGGCCGCGGCGGCTACCGCAATGCCTGCGAGCATGGTGCGCGCACCGGGCCCCTGGCGCCCTTCGAAGTTGCGGTTCGAGGTCGAAACGCTGTATTTGCCTGCCGGGATCTTGTCGGCGTTCATCGCCAGACACGCCGAGCAGCCCGGCTGCCGGAGCTCGAACCCGGCGGCGGCGAGCACTTTGTCGAGCCCTTCGGCCCGTGCGGCGGCTTCGACGCCTTTCGAACCGGGGACGATCCATGCCGTTACGCCCTGGGCCTTGCGCCGGCCTTCGACCAGCTTGGCGAAGCGCCGCAGGTCTTCGATGCGGCCGTTGGTGCAGCTGCCCACGAAGACATAGTCGACAGGTTTGCCGAGCAGCTTTTCCCCGGCTTTGAATCCCATGTACTCCAATGCCTTGGGGTCGGCCTCGGCCGGGATCTGCGCATCGACGGCCATGCCCATGCCGGGGTTGGTGCCGTAGGTAATCATCGGGGCGATGTCGGCGGCATCGAACCGGTACTCCTTGTCGAATACGGCGTCGGCATCGCTGTAAAGCGTTTCCCAGCGGGCGACGGCCTGGTCGAACGCCGCTCCCTGCGGCGCACGTTCGCGCCCGCGCAGGTAGTCGAACGTCGTCCGGTCGGGTGCGATCATGCCGCCCCGCGCCCCGCACTCGATGCTCATGTTGCAGACGGTCATGCGCCCTTCCATCGAGAGCGAACGGATCGCTTCGCCGGCGAACTCGATGAAATAGCCCGTGCCGCCCGAGGCGGTGAGTTGCGAGATGATGTAGAGCACGACATCCTTGGCTTCGACGCCCGGGCGCAGTGTCCCGTCGACCGTGATGCGCATGCTCCGCGGCTTGGACTGGATGATGCACTGGCTGGCGAAGACCATCTCGACCTCTGAGGTGCCGACGCCGAATGCCACGGCGCCCAGTGCCCCGTGCGTCGAGGTGTGGCTGTCGCCGCAGACGATGGTCATGCCCGGCTGTGTGAATCCCAGTTCGGGGCCGATGATGTGCACGATGCCCTGGCGCGGGTTTCCCACGCCGAAATGTTCGATGCCGAATTTGGCGCAGTTGGCCTCCAGCGCCTCGACCTGGCGCCGCGATTCGGTCTCGGCGATCGGCAGGTGCTGGTCGACGGTCGGGATGTTGTGGTCGGCCGTGGCGGTGATTTGTGCCGGGCGTGCCACGCCGATGCCGCGCCGTTCCAGGCCTGCGAAAGCCACGGGCGACGTCACCTCGTGGATGTACTGGCGGTCGATGTAGAGCACCGAGCGTCCGCCGTCTTCGGTGCGCACGGTGTGCGCATCCCATATCTTGTCCAGAAGTGTCCTGCCCATCTTACTCCTCCTTTTCCTTGCGTTCGGTTACGTTCAGTACGCGCAGCGCGTCGAGGAACGCCTCGATCGACGCCCGTGTGGTGTCGGTGTGTGCGGCGAAGCCGTGGACGGTGCGGCTGCCGCACTGTACCTGTACGTGTACGCGCCCCACGTCGTTCGAACCGCGGGTGATGGCCTGCATGAGGAACTCCATGAGCACGACCTTCTCGTTGATCAGGGTCTTGATCGCCGACACGGCGGCATCCACCGGGCCGTTGCCCGTGGCGATGGCCATGCGCTCGTGGTCGCCGAACTTCAGCACCACGGTCGCCGTCGGGACGAGCGTGCCGGTGGTCACCTGCAGGAATTTGAGCGATACGGACTGCTGTTTCATGCGGTCGATGTCGCCTACCAGGTATAACAGGTCGTAGTCGTGGATCTCCTTTTTCTTGTCGGCAAGCTCGAGGAACTTGGCGTAGGTTGCGTCCAGCTCTTCCTGCGTGAGGTCGTAGCCGAGCAGTTCGAGCCTGTGTACGAGCGCCGCGCGGCCGCTGCGGGCCGTCAGGGCGATGACCGACTCGTTGAGGCCGATGTCCTGCGGGTCGATGATCTCGTAGGTCTGGCGGTCTTTCAGCACGCCGTCCTGGTGGATGCCCGACGAGTGGGCGAAGGCGTTGCGGCCGACGATCGCCTTGTTGGGCTGCACGGGCATGTTCATTAGGCTCGACACTAGGTGCGATGCTTTGGTGATCAGGCGTGCGTCAATGCCGGTGTCGACGGCGATCTCCTTGTGGCAGCGCAGCGTCATCACCACCTCTTCGAGCGAGGTGTTGCCTGCGCGTTCGCCGATGCCGTTGATTGTCACCTCGGCCTGCCGCGCACCGTTGAGGATGCCGCTCAGGGTGTTGGCCGTAGCCATGCCCAGGTCGTTGTGGCAGTGGGTCGAGATGATCGCCTTGTCGATGTTGGATACGTGGTCGACCAGGTATTTGATCTTCGCGCCGTATTCGTGGGGCAGGCAGTAGCCCGTGGTGTCGGGAATGTTGACCACCGTAGCCCCGGCCGCAATGGCGGCCTCGACCACGCGGGCGAGGTATTGAGGATCGGCGCGCCCGGCGTCTTCGGCGTAGAACTCCACGTCCTCGACATAGCTTTTGGCGTATTTCACGGCTTCGACGGCCTGTTCGAGGATTTTCTCGGGCGTCGAGCGCAGTTTGTCGTAAATGTGCTGGGGCGAAACGCCTATACCCGTGTGGATGCGCTTGTGCCTGGCCAGTCGCAGGGCATCGGCGGCCACGTCGATGTCTTTTTTCACGGCGCGGGTCAGCGCACAAATCGTCGGGGCCGAAACGGCCTTCGAAATCTCGAGTACGGAGTTGAAGTCTCCGGGGCTGGAAATCGGGAACCCCGCTTCGATGACGTCCACGCCGAGGCTTTCCAGCAACTTGGCGACTTCGATCTTCTCGGTGGTGTTCAATTGGCAGCCCGGCACCTGCTCGCCATCACGGAGCGTGGTGTCGAAAATAAACAGTTTCTCGCACATAATATGACTAATCTAACTAACCTTGGCAACAAATATATTAAAAATATTTTCCAAATTCCTATTTTACCGGAGGAAAGTGCCTCTTATACCCGAATTTAGCGGCGTTTTCCCTCCGGGAGTACGAATCCGGAAATAAAAACGGCTCCGGATGCCCGAAGCCGTTTTGCCATAATATTTTCAGGTGTTGCCGGAACCTGTTGCCGGTTGCGCTGTGTTTTCCCGGCTGACGAAGCGGCATTAATCGACCACCTCGACCCACTGTCCCTTTTTCAGGGCGCGGACGGCGTTGTCGTACATCGCTTCGCAGTAGACCGAAGGCAGGTAGTAGCGCCCCTTGTAGGTTGCCGTCAGCTTGACGGGGATCTCCTTGCTTTCGCCCCGGCTCAGGTCGAAGTAGCTCAGCACCCGGTCGTCGCGGATATCCTGGTAGGTGAGCGACGACAAGTCCCGTTCGGAGGTGATCTCCCATCCTGCCGGGAAGATGTGGGTCAGCGCAAGGTCGGCGTACCGTTCGTGGCCGCTGGTGTTAGAGACGGTCACGATGGCGTAGAAATCGGTCGATACCCGGATCGAGGCCGGGTCGATGGCGGCACCGTCCATATTCGTGTAACGCACGTCGATCCGGATGCCGTTCGCAGCTTCGGTTTCCTCGCCCTTGCCGGGGGTATAACTCTGGCTGACGACCGCATAGAGGCTGCCCGAACCATTGTTCCTCACCTCGGTCGGTGCGGCCAGGGGCATGCTCGCGATGGATTTGTCGGTCTTGACGAGCTCCCTGCCCGCAGTGGCGTCGATGCCGTTCTGTCCCGCTACGGCGAAATTGGAAAGGGTGCTGAGCATCCATGCCGTCGACTGGGTGCTGAGCCACCTGTCCTTCTTGAGGATGTCCGACATCTTCAGCGCCATGCGGAAAGCCTCTTCGCGGCGTCCGAGTATCGTGAGCGTCATGAGCGAGATCGACATCCGGCGTTCGTCGCTGTTGTAGGTGCCGTCGTAGGGGTTGGCCTTTTCCGCGTTGTCCACGCAGAGCGAGATCAGCCCTTCGGCGACTTTCCTGTTGCCGTCCAAAGCGTATGCCGCCGCCAGCAGCCACTTGGCGTCGCTACTTAGCGAGGCGGCCTTTTCCCGGAGCTGGTTCATGGCACCCCGGGTCGGAGTCCCGTTCAGCGCCAGCACATACTGGGTATAGGCCTGGGTCAGGTAGTAGTCCGAGGGGTTGCTGCGCAGGTATTTGAGCGCCCGGTCGAGCATCGCCCTGTCCACGCCGTAGCCGTGTTTCGCAGCCTCGATCAGGAAGTGCGTCGCGTAAACCGTCCCCCATTCTGATCTCGACGTATTGCCGCTCCAGTAGGCGAATGCGCCGTCGGAGAGCTGGTAGCTGCCCAGGCGCGAAAGCACGCTCTTGACGTTGCGGTCGATGTCCTGCAACATGTTCGCGTCGCACTCCACGACCGAAGGCAGGTAGAGTTGCGGGAAGGCGCCCGAGGTGATCTGCTCGATGCAGCCGTGGGGATATCTCACCAGGTATTCGAGGCGCCGAGAAAGGTCTATGGGCGGGATCGACGAAAGTTCCAGCTTCGCCTTGCCGTTCTCCTTGAGCGGTTTTACCGCCATTGTCTTGCCCGGGTCGATGACATAGTCCTTCGACAGGGTCACATAGGGGTTCGGTTCCCGGACGTCCAGCTCGATTTCCGACGCGGAGCTGTCGCCCGACGACGCAGCCGTGACCCGTACCTTCCCGATGCCGGTTCGCTTGTTGACCTTCAGGCGGAACGATACGACCTCCTCGCCGCTCCGGCCGAGCGTGATGCTCTTGCTGGACGGCCCGACGGGCGAGAACGATTCGTTCGCGGCGATTTTCACGTCGACTTTCCCGACCCCGTCTTCGAGGGCAAAGACCGTGACCGGAACCTCGACCTCTTCGTCGGTGGAAACTACGCGGGGCATGGTGGCCTGCACCAGCAGCGGTTTTTTCACCGCGACATCCTTCTCCGCGGCGCCGAACGCCCGGCCGTTCGAGGCGATGACCATCACCCGAACCTCGCCGAAGTAGGGCGGAAGCGTGATTTTGTGCGTGTTCGTCTTCCCGGTGCCCAGTTTCTGTGCGTCGATGAACCGTACGACGGGCTTGAACCGCTGTGCCTTGAGCGCCCCCGTGTTCGGCTGCTCGGCGTCGCCGCCGATGGCGAACAGCTGCTCGATCCTGCCGCCGTAGGCGCCGATGACATAGTCGAACATGTCCCACGTGCGGACGCCCAGTGCCTCGGTCGCGTTGAAATAACCGTAGGGATCGGGGGTCTTGAAGCGTGTCAGCCCCAGCAGTCCCTCGTCGACGAGCGCCAGCACGTAGCTCATTTTCCGGCCGTTTTTCTCCCGGACTTTTATCGTCACCTCCGATTCGGGTTTTACTGTTTCGGGCATCTCGACCACGGGGGTGAGCCTTCGCGCGGCATCCTCGACGTCGAGCCGCGTTACGCCGAACAGGCGGATCGGTGCGTCGTTGAGCGTCGAGTTGTGGGGCTGGACGAGTGTTACCGAGACATAGATGTTGGGGGCCATCCCCTCCTTGACGGGGATTTCGATGTCGGTTTGCTTGCCGGTGCACTCCACCCAGAAGCTTTCCCGCACGACGCTGCCGCTTTCGATGCCGACCAGCGCCCGTGCGCCCGGCGACGAGGGGATGGTGACCCTGGCCTTGTCCCCCGGGACGTATTTGGCTTTGTCGCGGGTGAGGGCGAGCCGCGTGGCGGCATCCGTCACCGAAGTGACGTCGCCCCGCCAGTCGGACGAGGACACGCATACGATCCGGGTCGCCGAGTGTGCCCGGTTCGGGCTCGTGACGCGGATCATGTAATAGCCGTAATCGCCCGTGCTCCAGCGCATCGTGGCCTGTCCCGTGCCGTTCGAAAGGGTTGCCTGGAGGGTCTTGTAATTCGAATTGAGCGCATTTTTGGCGTAGTGCGCCTGGGAATTGGGCGTTGAGGCGTCCCACCACCAGTAGGAATCCATTTTGTAGACCGATACGAGCACGTTTTCGCTGCCGGGTTCGGGCTTGCCCTTCGAGTCGAGCATCACGACCTTTATGATATGCTCCTTCCTGCTGTCGAGGTATTCGTCGCCCCAGTCGCTTTTCTGGGTGGCGACTCCGATCCCGAAGTAGGTGTCATAGGGCGATATGGTCGCAACCTGCTGGTCGACGCTGAAGTCGCCGCTCTTTTCGAAGACCTTTACCGTGAATCTGCCGCTCAGCATACCGGGGCTCAACCCCTCCAGCGAGGAGAGCTCGTCGGTCGAAAGTGCCAGTGACCCTTGGGCGTCGGTGGTGCCGGTGACGATTTCCCGCTCCTCGGTGCCAAAGTATTTCGAGGCGTCGTCGAACGAATAGCCCTCGTAGCCCTTGAAGCGTGTGGCAATTTGCGACAACTGTGCCTGGAGCACCGCCTTGGCGTCGGCCGCAGGGGTGCCGTGCAGCCACCGGGCGGTCAGGCTGCCCGTGAAATGCGCGGCGTCGACCAGTTGCCCGTCCCCGAGTTTTAGCTCGATTTTCATCCGGTTGGGCTTGATCGCGTCCACCCGGACGGATTTTTCGAACTGTGCGCCGCCGAAGGTGATCTTGGCCCGCCATAGCCCTGTCGGCGACGCCGGCGTCGTCCCCAGGCTGAACGTGTAGATGCCGTCCGAGGAGCTGTTGTTTACGAGCGACTGCACCAGCTGCCCGTTCGGGTTGAAGAATTCCAGCGATGCCGGGTGGCTTTCGGGCAGCGGATTATCCGAGGTGACGATGAACGTGAGGTGTATGTCGTCGCCCGGGCGCCATACGCCGCGTTCGCCGAAGATATAGCCTTTTATCCCCTTGGGATTTGCCGTGCCGCCCACGTCGAAATTACTCAGCGACAGGGCCGTGCCCGGTTCTACCTTCACGAAGGTGACGTCCCCTCCGGCTTCGGCCGTGACGATGTAAGGTTCGTCCTTCGTCCTCAGCACGGCCCGCCCTTCGGAATCGGTGCTCGCTTCGGCCAGCATCTGGTTCTGCCGGTCGTAGGTCCTGACTTTGCAGCCCCCTTTGGGGCGGGCGGAGACCAGGTCGGTCGTGTAGACGACGTACTGGTCGCTGCCGCTGCTCTTGCAGATGAGGCCGATGTCGGACTGCACGACCACTTTCGACCGCTCCTTGTAGGTCCTGTAATCCCCGAAATAATAGTCGTAGTCGTATTCGTCGTCGACGGGCGTAAGCGGGTCGACACCCCGGATTTCGAGCAGGTACATCGACTTGCGGCTGTCGGTGATCAGGCGGCTCAGGTCGAGCGAATAGGTGTTGCTCTGGTCGAGCCTGGTCGAAGACCTGGCCCCCAGGTCGATGGTCGTGTCGCGGACGACGCGCGACACGTAATCCATGGATGAATAGTATTGGTCGTCGTAGTAGTTCTGCTGGAAGAATTGCAGCAGGTTGTTGGCGAATATCTTTCGTACCCGCACCCGGGCTTTCTGGTAATTCACCGCCTCGAACAGTAGCGACATGTCGTTCGACGAGGGAAGGATCGAGCCTTTGCCCGTGAAGCGGATCGAGGGGGTGCGCGACGGCAGCGTGATCGTGAACGAATAGCTCTCCTTGAGCTTCTGCCCGTTCTTGCTCACTACGTCGCGGCCGATCGTGACACTATGCGCTCCCGTGGGGCGTGCTTCGGGATAGATGTAGAGCCTGTTTTTGTCGACCGAAGTCCGGAACTTGGTGTCGAAGCGGATCAGGTTTTTCAGATCCTGGTTCTGCCGGATGGGTTCGGAGAAGGTGACTACGATGGCGAGCGGATCCGGATTCACGCTGTGGTCGATGACCGCGTATTCGTCCTTGCGGGGGACTTCCACCTGGAGGGTCTGCTTTTCGTCGTAATTGAAATCGAGCGTCAGCGTATAGCCCTCATCGCCCCGCGGGACGATGTTGCCCACGGTGTATTGGTGCGTGAGCCCGTCTTCCGAATGCGTCCATTTGACGTCGGTACCCGCCGCGCCGCTTATTTTGAGGTTCCGTTCCATGTAGCTGCCCTCGGCATAGTCCGACGAGACGATCTCGCCGATGAGCACATAGCCGGTCATCTCGTCGTTCTGCTGCAGCCAGCTGTCGTTGTAGGTAAACCGCAGTTTGGGGGTCGCAAACCTGAACTCCGCGATGCCCTTGTGCTGCCGGCCGGTGAGTTTCGCGGCGTCGATGGCCACCTTGTACTGCGTGTCGTATTGCAGCGGGGATTTGGGGACGATGCGGATCATGCGCATCCCCGACAGGTAGGCGTCGAAACCGACGGCCGGGGTGATCGATATGGCATCCTGCATGGCGCTTTCCTCGACTTGTACGTTTTCGACGAACGTCACGTGGAGAGGCATCCTGACGCCCGTCACTCCGTTGGTCGACCATTCGATGATGTCGGACGTCTGCTTGCTGCACGAGGCGATGAGCAGGGCGGACAGCGCAAACAAAGCATGGCATATTGTTTTCATAATGGGGGATTTTAGGTAACTTTGCCAAAGATACGTAAAAATATGGCAAAAAAACCGGCTAAAAAGAGAATATGTTTTTTCGCGATGCTGGTCGTTGCCATGCTCGCCGCGGGATATTGTTTGTTCCTACCCCGGACGCTCTTCGACGAGCCTTTTTCGGCGACCGTGTGGAGCCGCGACGGCCGCCTGATGTCGGCCAAGGTCGCCTCCGACGGCCAGTGGCGTTTCTTTCCCACGGACAGCGTCCCCGAAAAGTTCCGGGTCGCCATCACGACCTACGAGGACAAACGTTTTTACCGCCATTTCGGGGTGGATCCGCTGGCGCTGGGGCGTGCCGTGCGGCAGAACCTTGCGGCCGGGCGGATCACGAGCGGGGCGAGTACGCTCACCATGCAGACCATCCGCCTGAGCCGCGGCGGGAAACCCCGCACGTTCCGGGAAAAGTTCGTCGAGATGGTGCTCGCCACGCGCCTCGAACTGCGTTGCAGCAAGGATGAAATCCTGGCCCTCTATGCTTCCCATGCGCCTTTCGGAGGCAACGTGGTCGGGCTGGAAAGTGCCGCGTGGTACTATTTCGGCCGCAGTGCGGCACAGCTTTCGTGGGCCGAATGCGTCATGCTCGCCGTGTTGCCCAACTCCCCTTCGCTGATCCATATCCGCCGCAACCGCGAACGGCTGCGGGAGAAACGCGACGGGCTGCTCGACCGGATTTGGCACGACGGCCGTATCGACTCGCTGACATGCGCCCTCGCAAAACAGGAGCATCTGCCCGACGCCCCCGAACCGATGCCGATGGAGGCGATGTACCTGCTGGGCAAAATGCGCGAGGGGTCGCTCCGCTCGACGCTCGACTACGACCTGCAAAGCCGAGTCAACGACCTTGCCCGGCGCTACAACAAGCGTTACCGGGGTAATAAGATCAACAACATGGCCATCGTCGTCATGGACGTGGAAAGCGGCGAAGTGCTCGCCTACGTAGGGAACGTGTACGACCCCGCCGACCGCACCGAGGGTACGAGCGTCGATGTGATTCCCGCCCCGCGCAGCAGCGGCAGCGTGCTCAAGCCCCTGCTCTATGCCGCGATGCTGGACAACGGGACGGCATTGCCTGCGATGCTTTTCCCCGACGTGCCGACCTATTACAGGGACTTCACACCCCATAATTATAACCGAACCTTCGACGGGGCGGTGCCTGCCGACCGGGTGGTCGAGCGTTCGCTCAACGTCCCTTCGGTGAGAATGCTCGACAAGTACGGGAAGGAGAACTTCCTTGCGCTGGTGCGTGCCCTGGGCTTCGGGACGATCGACCGGAGCGCCGCCCATTACGGGCTTTCGCTGATTCTGGGCGGCGCAGAGATTTCGTTGTGGGATCTCACGTCGGCCTACATGAAATTGGCGGCCAAACTCAACGGCCGGCAGACGATACGCACCCCGCATTACGACCCCGGCGGCGGCACGGCGGTCGATGCCGGGGATATTCCCCTCTCACGGGGCGCGATATGGCTGATGGCCAATTCGATCAGCCATGTGGCCCGTCCCGAGGAGGAGGGCGAATGGCAGTATTTCTCGTCGTCGAAGAAGATCGGCTGGAAGACGGGTACCAGCTACGGCAACCGCGATGCGTGGGCCGTAGGCATGACCCCCGACTATGCCGTCGGGGTCTGGGTCGGGAACTGCACGGGCGAGGGACGCCCGCTGATGACGGGCGTGGGGTATGCCGCGCCTGTCCTGTTCGAGGTCTTCGGCCTGCTGCCCAAAGGGGAGTGGTTCGCGGAGCCCGTCGGCGACCTGGAACCCGCCGTGGTCTGCCGACAGAGCGGCTACCTGGCTTCGCATATCTGTCCTGACCGCGATACGGTGATGATTCCCCGTGCGGCCGCCCTTGGGGAGGTGTGCCCCTACCACCGGATCGTCAACCTGAGCGCCGACCTGAAATACCGTGTGACGGCGGATTGCTACGACCCGGCCAGGATCGTCCGCATGCCGATGTTTATCCTCCCGCCTGCGCAGGAGTGGTATTACCGCCGGCAGCATCCCGATTACCGTCCGCTGCCCCCGCTGCATCCCGCGACCAAGCCGAAAACACCCCCATCGACATCATCTATCCGCAGCCGGGGCGTGTGCTGGTCGCCCCGAGGTCGCTCGAAGGGGAACAGCAGAGCCTTGTCTTTACGGCCGTGCACCGCGACCGCAATGCCGTGCTGTTCTGGCATATCGACGACGACTATGTCGGTTCGACCTCTTTCGAACACAAGGTCTCCGTCCGCCCGGCGCCGGGGAAGCACCGCCTGACCGTGATCGACGAACACGGC
>ENA-ORUV01000725-ORUV01000725.1-human-gut-metagenome-genome-assembly--contig:-NODE-725-length-20638-cov-2.48856_pt1 | contig 20638 bp, 19 predicted proteins | sample MGYA00242089_ERZ509229 | MGnify/ENA primary metagenome ERZ509229 (study PRJEB26280, sample SAMEA2338805) | human gut metagenome | biome: human gut; feature: human-associated habitat; material: faeces...
TTCCCCTATCTGACCCAACAAACACCGCATTCCCGCATCCGTGATCTTACCATCCAGTGTCATGGTTACTTTCTGATTCCCATTTTCTGTCATCAGATTCATAGCATCAATCTGGATTCCATTTAACTTTGTCATGTTCACGAACAGGTTCAGATCACTTGTCTCTTTTGGGCAGGTAAATCCAATCTTTACCTGTGTATGTTCGGTCTCAGCTGTCAGTCCTGCTGCCGCCAGAGCTGCCGTCATAACTTTTTCCTGCATCTCTGGTAATAATTCATATTCATATTTTCTGCAAAGGCTCATTAAGTGTCTCAGGAATGTTTTATATTCTTCCTGGATCTCCGGATCCACATCCGTGGCTCTTTTTTCAATGATTTCAAGTTCTCTTTCGAGAACAAATACATCTCCTCCGGTCTGAGCTTTTACTTCTGCTACATGTTTCCCACACTCCATGCGTTTCAGAAACAGTGGTTTCATCTGTGTATCCACCGCATCAATACCTGCACGTACTTCTTCCAATGTCATAACTTTTTTCCTCTCTTACTATCAACATATACGATCGGCATACCAGAATATCTTCTATAATAAAGCTCCCTGTCTGTCCAGTTCTGCTCTGATCTTTCTTATATCTGCTTCGCCGTATTCTGCTTGTACAGCGGCTGCCACTCCGGCCGAATGTCCGGTGGCAAAACAGGTTCCCATAACTCTTACTGCCGCAAATGCTGCTTCATCTGCAGATATCATCCTTCCGGCCGCATACAGATTCCCGATATTATCTGACTGCAAAGCCCCAAGTGGTATATCGAACCAGCTTCCTTCTTTCACATCCATATATGTTGCCATCTTATCTGTATCTTTGTGGATTTCCGGCTTCCATCCGCATCTTGCCACACCATCTTCACATTTTTTTCTGTTCAGTACATCTTCCGCTTTTATCATCGACTTTCCTTTGATCCTTCTTGTCTCACGGAAACCGATAGACGGACCGATCATCGTCAGTTCACATTGCTCCATCCCCTTAAGATATCTGCGGAATGCCTCTACATAATACAACACCTGCCTTCTGGTGTCCAGTTCCATCTTCGTAAGTTCCTGACTGCTAAGCCCGGTCGGCATAACACTTGGAAGTAATACTGCTACCTGATTCGATCCTTCTCTTTTAAGAATAAATCCTTTTTCTCGCGTGAGATGCTGGATTCCTGCTTTTTTTGCCTTGATCACGGCCTGTTCTACAGCTTCCGGAGTCAGATCACAGGATATATTAACGCCACTTAACCGAAATGGAAGAGTTGCAGCCTGTACATTTCCCTCTTCATCCCGCCAGACGTATTCTCAATGATACAGAGCAGTTAAAATACAGCATGTTAAAATACAGTTCTTTGCAAACAGGAACTCTGAAACTAGGCATGTTATGGATTGGAGGTTATCTGAATCTTCCACAGCTGATCACGGATTATCATGATCGACATCCACTTGTCACCTGCCATCTTGATGTAGAAGGAAGCAAAACACTGTTTCATATACTTAAAGCAAGAGATTTGCATGCAATCTTCATCATCGGTTCTGAAAAACAGCTGCGAAACCAGTCAGTCTGATATTGCAATACAGCTTGCCTCCAACAATCTAGCCATTGGATTTTCTTCAAACTCAATTGCAGTCCGGTTAAAGAATCCGGGATGTAAGATCGTGCCGCTTGAAGTTACTTTATCAAGACCGATCTACTATGTGACACACAAAGATATGCTGAATTATCCGACCATTCATTCCTTTACAGACTTTATAAAAGACAGATTTCAGCCAGATAAACCAATACCGTAAAATGACTTGCGGATTTCTCTCTTCACCAGTTATAATAAACAGGAGAGAATCTATCTTTGGGGGATTATTATGATAAAAACATTGTTCAAACACATTTCAAAATACTACAAGGACACTTTTGTCCTGGCCATCGCAGGTGTTGCTGTCGGCGTCCTTGTCGGACTCGTTGATGCAGCATTCGGGCTGGGACTTAATGCCTGTACCGCTATCCGGACGAAATACTTCTGGTATCTGATCTGGTTCCTGCCTCTTGGCGGCGTCTTCATCTGGTTCATCTACCACCAGTTTGGCAAATCTGTCGCCAATGGTATGAAGATGGTCTTTCACGTCGGCCTTGGTAAAAACACCAAACTTCCAATCCGTATGGTGCCACTATCCGTCATCGGAACCTGGACAACACACCTGTTTGGAGGAAGTGCCGGACGAGAAGGTGTTGCTGTTCAGATTGGTGCGGCTGTTTCTAATAATATAGGACGTCTGGTTGATAAGACCATCGATATTGAGAACAGCCGTAAAATGTTCCTGATCACCGGTATGGCCGCCGGATTTTCCGGACTTTTCTGTACTCCGCTTGCTGCAATCTTTTTTGCATTGGAAGTACTGGTTGCCGGAAAACTTGAATATCATGCTTTGATTCCAGCAACGGTAGCCTCCATCAGCGCTGCATTTACATCCAGAACACTCGGGCTTCGGAAATTCCATATTAATATACTGGAAACCTTGAATTACCACCCTTCTACCTACAATGCCGTTTTACTCTTAAAACTGGCTACGATGGGACTGGTCTTTGGTATCGTTGGTTCTTTATTTGCTCTGATTCTTCGGTATCTGCGTTTAAAATTCGCTTTCCGTTTTTCTTCGCCTGTAAAAAAGGTTCTGATTATGGGATCTGTTGTCGCAGTTCTTATGATGATCTTTCATCAGGGAAGATACTCCGGAACAGGCTCTAACCTGGTTGCTCTGTGCTTTGACGGTATTACAGACGATATATATGCTTATGACTGGATTCTTAAGATGGCTCTTACGATTCTGACACTTTCCTCCGGATTCATCGGCGGTGAAGTTGCACCTCTATTTTCCATCGGTTCCTGCTTAGGATATGTACTTGGACCGGTATTCGGATTTGATCCGATGTTCGGTGCAGCTCTTGGATTCGCTTCCGTGTTCTGCAGTGGATCAAATACTTTGCTTGCAGCTATCCTGGTCGGCGTGGAAAGTTTCGGATATAATATGCTCCCATTCTTTTCGGTTGTATGTTTTGTATCGTTTATCTTTAACTTTAATAATTCGATCTTTACAGCACAGAGAGTTGCATTTACACATCCTGTACGGCATCAGCGGTTGAAACAGCGGATTGCACCAAAGGGAAATTAACGTATTAGCATATACATAGTAGTTCCTACAAGTAGCAATGTATCTTACATACTTTGTATCTACAGGACTTACCACTGGCAGCTCTTTACGAATGCATGGCAATAAAAAATAAGTGTACATCCTTCCACCGAAGAATTGTACACTTATTTTTATTTTCTTATTTCAATCTTAATTTCTTATAACACAACTTCCGTGTCTTCCAGAACCTGCCTCAGACTCCTATGCCATGATTGGTTTCAGTGCCTCAGCAAGCTTGTCCTTCTCAGCCTGTGCCTCAGCAAGATCATTACCAAGTGTTGTGTAGTAAATCTTAATCTTAGGCTCTGTTCCTGAAGGACGTACGATAACTGTCTCATTGTTCTCAAGCTTGTAAACTAATACATTTGCTGCCGGAAGTCCTGTTTCTTCTGTCTTAGTATAATCTGTTACTTCTGTTACCTTGTATCCAGCGATCTCTGCCGGTGCATTCTCACGCAGATTCTGCATGATTCCAGACATCTTGTCCATTCCACTGAGTCCAGGGAATTCAAAGCTGTCGATCTTGTTGAGGTAACGTCCATACTCTGCATAGATCTCTTCCAGTCTCTGTTTCAGAGAGCTGCCGATACTTCTGTAGTAAGCTGCCATCTCACAGATCAGCATAGATGCGATAACGGCATCTTTGTCACGTACATATGGTCCTGCAAGGTATCCGTAGCTTTCCTCAAATCCAAAGATGAATCTGTCTACTTCGCCTGCTGCCTCTAACTGTGCGATCTGGTCTCCGATCCATTTGAATCCAGTCAGTACGTTTCTTAATTCTACTCCGTAATGAGCTGCTACTGCATCAGCAAGTGGTGTAGATACGAGAGATTTTACTGCTACTGCTTTTTCAGGCATTGTACCTTTCTCGATACGTCCTGCACATATGTAATCCAGAAGAAGTACTCCGACTTCGTTACCGCTTACTAATTCATAAGATCCATCCGGGCACTTCATAGCGATACCTACACGGTCTGCATCTGGGTCAGTGGCAAGCATAAGGTCTGCATCTGACTCTTTTGCAAGGTTCAGTCCAAGCTCCAGTGCCTCAAAGATCTCTGGGTTTGGATAGCTGCATGTTGTAAAGTATCCATTTGGATATTCCTGCTCCGGAACGATTGTGATATCCGTGATTCCGATATCTTTTAATACCTGTGTTACAGGAACAAGACCTGATCCATTTAATGGGCTGTATACCAGTTTTAATCCGGCTGTCTTACACAGTCCCGGACGAACCTGACGGGATTCGATTGCATCATAGAGTGCTCTCTTGCAGTCATCTCCTACAAATCTGATCAGTCCTTCTTCTACACCTTCTGCAAATGACATATATTTTGCTCCGGTCAGAACGTCTGTCTTCTGGATCTCTTCGTATACGATTGCAGCCGCATCGTCTGTCATCTGACATCCGTCCGGTCCGTATGCTTTATATCCGTTGTATTTTGCCGGGTTATGAGAAGCTGTTACCATAACACCTGCATTACAGTTATAATAACGTGTTGCAAATGAAAGTGCCGGTACAGGCATCAGTGCATCGTAGATTCTTACTTTGATCCCATTTGCTGCAAGTACACCTGCTGCTGTCTTGGCAAATACATCACTCTTCAAACGACTGTCATAACTGATTGCTACAGTCTGTGTTCCACCCTGTGTCTTTACCCAGTTAGCCAGTCCCTGTGTGGCCTGACGTACTACATAAATATTCATACGGTTCGTTCCTGCTCCAAGCACACCACGAAGTCCGGCTGTTCCGAATTTCAGTGCTACTGCAAAACGTTCCTTAATTTCATCATCGTTTCCCTCAATTTTTGACAATTCCGGCTTCAGATCTGCATCTTCAAGATCTGCTGCAAGCCAGCGTTTGTATTCTTCCTGATACATTTTTTATCACTCCTACTTATTTCATTTCCGGGTTTTTTGTATATTTTCACAACAAACCTATTAATAATATACCATTTTTTATACTTTCAGGCAATAAATGTACTGTAAATTATGTGAAAACTTTTCGTCATTTTTCTCAAAAATCAGAAAAAGACGGAGGGCACATTTTCTGTGCTGTTTCCGTCTTTTTTCTGAAATTCCAAATTCTTTCTATTGATATGTTTTATTTATCTACCGACATCATATTTTCTACGATTGAACTTCCGACCTCATATACCATATTGGAATCTTTAAGCTGTACATAACGGTTATCACCATTTACATTTCCAACATAGACAGTACACGTCTTCTTATCCCCTGAAGTACTATCCTTATAAGTTGCCGTTACCGTAATCCGGTTTGCTTCATCCAGACCATATTTTGCAAGATCTTTTACATTATAATCTGCACACTGGGTAAGTGAGATGGTTCCCCATCCGCCTGCCAGTTCGGCCCGCTCTTTCTTTTTCTTATAAGTCGTAGTCTTACCGTTTTGTGTTACCTCTACCTTCTTAAGGTTTCCACTGCTGATCGATGGCAGTGTGTCGTTCTCCGTCAGAGATGACAGGTCGAATACAAGATCCGATACCAGTGTATCTGAGATGGTATACACCGCATCCGAATCCTCGATCATTGCATAATAATTGTCTCCGGCCGCATTACCAATCTGAATCGTTCCTTTGGTTCCGTCCTTTGCTGTGTAGGTAACAGTGTAATCCGGACTGTCCAGTCCATAGTCTGATTTTTCATCCGGATCACTTAACTTGCGGACTGCCGTAAGTCCTGTGATTTCTTTTGCCATACTCTTGATCGTGCTCTCATCCTCATCGTATACCCATTCGCCATTCTCTTTGGTAAAGCTCATCTTACTTCCGCCGCTTTCATAGGCAAATGACTTCAGACTCTTTACATCTACCAGGCTGACTTTTTCCTTGCCTTCTTTTGCCTTCTTCTGCCTGTCACTGTGACTGTTCCATGCTTTCAGACCTCCGTACAGTACCAGCAGTACAGCAAGCACGACCACCATGATGAGCATTGTCTTTTTCTGTTTCATCAAAGTTCCCCTTTTCTGTCCATAAATATTCTTAATTTACGCTTTTCTTCTCTTCCACCAGCGCATGAATCCATAGATCAGAATTACAAGCGGAATTCCGAAGATTGTCAAGATGCTGATGATTCCCGCATGCTGCATCGTGTTGTTGCTTACTTCCAGGCTCTTTGCCTTGATTGCTACGTTCTTTGTCTTGTCAAAGTTCGCTGTCACCGCGTTCATGAACAGGTCCAGATTCTCCAGTGTTGTATACGTATCTGTAATCTGCGAATCGATCATGCTTTCAGAAGAAATCACTGTCAGACGGCTGGTCTTTGTCGCATCAGACGAGCTGTCTTTGGAAGAACTGCTGTCGGACGAATCGTCGGATGTGATCTGCTCGGTTGCGACTGCTCCCAGTGTATAGGTTCCTTCTTCCTGCTTATCCTCTGTCACGGCATAAGAATTATCGGATGTCTGCATAAATGCCGTTGTTGTGATCGTATCTCTTGCCGGATCTGTTGTAATCAGACCATGTGCATTGATCATCAGTACCATCTCTGATTCCAGATTATTGGCCAGATCATCTGTTGCTGTGATCTCAGGAAAGATATAATAGTAGTTGCCCTGGTAGCTTCTCTGCATATCCGCAATGTAACCATCTGCTTCCTGCATACCATATTCTTTCAGTACTTCATCCAGGTTCGGTGTCTCATCCTCAGAATCTCCAAGAATGATAAATACTTTTCCGCCCTTTTTCAGGTAATTCAGAAGTAATGTTTTCTCATCATCGGAAATGTCTTTTGATGGAGCATCCATGAATAACAGATCACAATCGTCAGGAATTTCACCTGTCATCATCAGATTCACTTCATCTGTCGTCAGATTATTCTTACTGAACAGTTTTGTCACAGAATCTGAAAATGCTGCTTCTCCGTGTCCTGTTGTATAATACATCTTCTCTGTCTGTTCACTTGTAACCGAATTGATCGCACTTGTAAACTGACCTTCTCCGTCGAATTCAGATGCAGAACTGTTTCCTGTCGTATAGTAGGAATAAGAATCCGAAACTAAAATATCATCAAAAGAAACAGATTTCGTTTTTCCGGTATCTTTGCAGGAGATTACGATCGTATCTTTCTCTACTTCTGCTTTCGTAAGTGCTGCCGGATGCAGGACCGGATCGATCCATGTTACACTGATCTTATCAGACAATGCCGTATATTTCTTGATGAATGATTTGATCCTTGTATCTGTCGAATCTTTTTCTGCATAGATTTTAAATGTTACTTTTTTATCCAGTTTGTTCAATACCTTTTTACTGGTCTTTGATACTCCGTAAATGTTGTTATCACTGATATCTATGCTCATAACATTCTCCGGAAGCTGACCTGCGATCAGATTGACAACAATCACCATGCAGATCACAAGTGTGATCATTCCCACACTGTAACTTCCGTTTTTCGATGATGCACTCCGGAATGACTTCTTGATTTTTTCTAACATTATGCTCCTCCTAACTCCAACGTCTCTTCTGAATCATCTGCATCGTCAAAAAGAAGAACAAGACGATCAGTGACAGGTACAATATAATCCCGCTCACATCCAGAAGATGGTTATCGGCAATATTGGAAAATACTTCTGTCAGTTCCAGTTTGCCAAGTACTGTGGAAAGCAGACTTTCAAACACTGTTTTCTTTACAAAGTAAGTAATCAGTGTTCCTGCCAGTACGATCAGCTCCAGTACCCCGCTGATCACGACATTTTTCGTCATATTCCAGACTGCAAGTACGACTAGCGTCAACAACACCGCAACTGCCAATGCATTTGCCCATGCTGCCGAAGGGATAAAGTTCAGGATGCCGCTCCAGAGATAAGTCAGAAGCAGGATACCGAATGCGCCGATTGCCGCAATGATCACACTTTCCGTCAATGAAGAGACAAACATTCCAATGGAAATATATACGCATCCGAGTAAGAAGAACACAAGGATTGCCAAATAGTCTACCTTAATGTATGCCGTCCCCTGCGCTTTAATGATCAGTGGAAAGATCAGATAGATCACACACGGTACAGCCGTGATCGTTACCATTGCAAGATATTTTCCAAGCACGATCTCGAACAGGCTGACCGGTGCTGTCAGTAACATCTGATCCGTCTTATTCTTCTTATCTTCTGCAAAGCAACGCATCGTCAGGATCGGAATTGCTACCAGGTATACGAACAGAATCCCTGACAATACATAAGAAAAGTACGGATATCCATAGTTCAGGTTATACGCCAGGAAATAGATTCCCGTATAAGCTACCAGGAAAGCGATAAATACATATCCTATCATAGAATGAAAATAGGATCTTAACTCTCTTTTATAGATGGCTCTCATCTTACTTCTCCTCCTTTATCATTCTATTGCCTGACCCTTGTGTCAGCTCCAGGAATATCTCTTCCAGTGTTGTCTTACTCTGATTCAGGGTAAGCATCGGTACATCTGCATGGGAAAATGCAAGGAATAACTCTTCTCTGATATCTTCCCCACCCTTTGCCGTAATCTGTGCAGTTGTAATGCCGCTCGCACTGGTGCGGTATTTTACTTCTTTGATCTTTCCTGTCCGGCGGATAATATGATCCATCTCATCCCTGGAAGCCTTTGCTTCCACCTCGATCTGACCTTTGCCACTCATCATATTCTCCAGATTCTCGGTCGTATCACTGGCAACCAGCTTTCCTCCTGATATGATCATGATATAATCGCAGACTTCCCTTACTTCCGCAAGAATATGGGAACTCAGGATTACGGTATGTTTCTTCGCAAGCTTGCGGATCAGTTCACGGATCTCTATGATCTGCTTCGGGTCAAGACCTACCGTCGGCTCATCCAGGATGATAATCTCCGGAAATCCCAGAACTGCCTGTGCAAGCCCGACTCTTTGTTTATAACCTTTTGACAGGTTCTGAATCAGCCTGTTCTCTACATCTCTTAATTTGGCAAGTCTTATAACCTCTTCTATCTGCGATTCTCTTTTGTCTTTCTTAATTCCTTTTAATTCAGCGGCAAATTCCAGATATTCCCGCACCGTCATTTCCATATATAATGGCGGGATTTCCGGCAGATAGCCGATATTCTTCTTGGCCTCTTCAGGCTCTTTCAAAATGTCATGTCCGTCGATCAGCACCTGTCCTTCTGTAGCTCCCAGGTAACCGGTCATGATGTTCATGGTCGTAGATTTTCCTGCACCGTTTGGTCCTAAGAATCCATAGATTTTACCGGATTCTACGGTGAAATTCAGATGATCTACCGCCAGATGGTTACCATAACGTTTGGTAAGATTCTTTACTTCTATCAAATTTCCTTCCTCCTGTTAAACTCAATTTTGTAACAATATAAGAAATTTTTTTGAAAAGTATGTGGAAAATTTATGTTTATTCTGTGAAAGAAAGTTCATCGGCTAAACAAAAAAATAGAAAGAATTCCAGATTTTATAAACATAATCTTATAATCTCCAAAATTCTTTCTATCTTTAGCAACTTTTCTATACGTTTGTCTTCATAAATAATTTCATTTCTTTCAAGTCCATAACACCTGAGGTACTATCTTCTTTAGAGAGTGAACATGCAGCTGTAATAGCACCATAATATAATGCCTTCTCTATACTTTCTCTTTGATACGCTGCATATAAAACGCCCGAGCAAAATGCATCACCTGCCCCAGTCGTTCCTTTTATAAATCCTTTTGGGAGTTTAAAACTTGGAACTTTTACAAATTCTCCTGTTTGACAATTCAAACCATATCCACATGCAGGTGAATGTATTATAGCCCACTTTTTTACTCCCAATTCTTTTAATTTTTCCAACCCCTTTCTCATATTTTCTTCTTTTATTCCATCCTTATCATATAATTGAATTCCAGTCACACCGGTTCCTTCTACTTCATTTACCACACAATAATCTGTATACTTCAATGCAGGCCATACAACTTTTTGGTATCGATTTCCTTCTTCTGAAACCATATCTACTGAAGTTTCCATTTCATATTTTTGTGCAGTTGCTAATACCTTTGCGGCTTTAGTTCCATAGTCTTCATCCGGTTGATCCAGCGTTCCTAATAAAAGTAAATATTCTAAATGAAAAATATCCGCCTTTATTTTCTTAAAATCTATCTGCTTTTCATTGAATTCCAAACTGGTTCCTGGATCAAAAAAGAATGTTCTCTGCTTGCTTTCTTTTTCTGTCATTGCAAATGTAACAGCTGTTCTTCCTTTTTTTACAATCCCTTCAATGTTTATATTCGGATACTCTCTTAAAGAATCTACTATAAATTGACCATTTTCATCATCACCCACAACTCCCGATACTTTTATTGGTATTTTAGAATCTAACCGTGCCAAATCAATAATTAAGTTGTTAATACCTCCGGTATGGGCAACCGGATTTCTCATCCATGTTAAATTGCCTTTTTGAGGATATACATCTATTGTGTATACTACATCTGCAATAAGATTTCCTGCAACCGTTATTCCTTCTTTATTCATAGGTCTTCCTCCTACAAAACCTTTGGATATTCATTACATAATAAACGGTATGGTTCTTCGTCTTCATCTATAGCAGGAAAACGTCCTACTTTTTTATTATAGAAATAATTATCCGTATTATCGTCATTGCACATAGAAACTTCTCCCAACAAAACGGATCCTTTTCCTTCTTCTACAGAAAAGTCATGGTACAATCCTCTTGTCACAGTAATACTTTCTCCTGGCGTTAGTCTTATCTGAGTTCCCGCCTTCACTGTATAAACACATCCATCGCTATGTACAATGACATCTGTATCTGCCATTTTTCCATCTTCCGTCGAATTATATACACGAATTAGTACATTTCCACCTCCGCGATTAATAATGTCTTCCATTTTATATACATGATAATGCATTTCCGCATGCTGACCTTCATGGAGCATCAATAACTTTTCTGCATATGGTTTATCATACTTATCGTTTTTTATATTTCCATTTCTTAACGTAATTAACGAAAATCCTGTATGTTCAAAATCTCCGAGTCCAAAATCTGTTATATCCCAGCCAAGCATATTATCTCTAATTTCATCGTATTCTTTCCCTTTTGTTTTCCACTCTTCTGGTGTCCATTCACAAAATGGAGGAAGTGATACATGAAATTTTTTGATCAAATCATGCATATCCTTCAAAGCTTTGTTAATCTCTGATCTTTTCATCTTTCACACTCCCTAATTTTTTAGTGCAAATGTTTCAATTGCCACTTTCACATTTTCTTTCATAGCTTTCATAGCAATTAACGGAATGTCATGATAGAAAATATTTTCTTCTACACTTTTTTTATCCAATGCAGCTTTGACTGCTTTTCCACCAGCCAATGTCATATACGTGTAATAATTAATTTTACGTATTCCATTTTTTACAGCTGTCTGAAACTCCTCTTTACTAAGTCCTGAACCACCATGCATTACGAATGGGATATCAATTTTGTTTTTAATTTCTGTAATACGATTCAAATCCAAAACTGGCTTCTGTGTATAAATCCCATGACTTGTTCCGAAAGCAATTGCCAACACATCTACTCCGGTTTTTTCAACAAAATCTTTTGCCATATCTGGACTTGTATACACATCATCTAAATTTGAAAAACTGTCCGCTGTTTCAATTTCTTCTGTATCTCCTAATCCTTTGTCAGATGAGAAAATATGTCCAAGTTCTGCTTCAACTGTAACATCGACTGCATGAGCCAACCTCACCACTTCTGCAGTTATTCTTATATTTTCTTCATAATCACTGCCTGATGCATCAATCATCACAGAGCTAAAACCTAACTGTATTGCTTTAATACAACTTTCAATAGACTCACCATGATCCAAATGTACACAAACTGGAACAGAGGCTTTTTTTGCAAATTGAAGCATAACTGGTGCGATATCTTCCATGGATATCAAATTTCCATGCACCTCTGCATAGTTTAATATAACTGGTGAATTTGTTTCCTCTGCAGCCTGTATGATAGCCATTACTGATTCCATATTCGGACAATTAAATGCTCCAACTGCATATCCTTTTTTCATTGCATCTTCCATCAACGGCTTTAATGAAACTAACATAATCTTTCTCCTTTTCAGTTTATCTTATTTCTTTCCTTTATTTCTAAAGTAATCAAGGAATACAGCCAGTAAAATCACAACTCCTTTTACTACATACTGCCAGAATGAGTTTACATTCAAAAGATTTAATCCGTTATTTAAAACACCTATAATCAAACCACCTATAATAGTTCCACCAATTTTACCACTACCACCAGCCATTGAAGTTCCACCAACAACAACTGCTGCGATAGCATCCATTTCAGCTCCATCACCGGCTGTAGGCTGTCCGGAATACATACGTGAAGCCAAAACAATTCCAGCAAGACCTGCCATCAATCCAGAAAATGCATGTACAAAGAATTTTACTTTTTCCACTTTAATTCCTGAAAACTCGGCCGCCTGTTGATTTCCTCCGACAGCATACATATGACGTCCCATTTTCGTCTTATTCATAATGATTGCTGTAATAATAAGAACAATTACTAAAATTACAACTGGTGTAGGAAAAATTCCAACATAACCAGCTCCTAAAAATTGCCATTCTTTTGTTACTACTCGTACAGGCGAACCGCCAGTATATACATATGCAAGTCCTTTTGCTATATTCATTGTAGCCAATGTTACGATAAATGCTGGAATTGTAGTTTTACTGATTACAGCACCATTAAACATACCAACTAAAAGTCCAACTAAAAGTCCCATAAGTAATGCTATCGGTAATGGGAGATTATATCTTGCTACACATCCTGCCGAAATACAACCTGATAATGCAATGATTGATCCAACAGACAAATCGATTCCACCAAGAATAATTACCATTGTCATACCACATGCCAGGAACAGGTTCGTAGAAATCTGTCTTAATACATTAAATATATTCTGTCTTGTAAAAAATGATCCACTTGTTTTTGGAAAAACTGATAAGAAGGCTACGATTATACCAAGATTTTCTTTAAAGTATATTTTAACAGCATTTCCAACTCCAGCTGTCGCTGTTGTTTTTTTTGTTTTTTCTTCCATTTGTTTTTTTCCTCCTTTATTATGCCCATCCTATTCAGCTGCCAGCATCATAACGCTTTCCTGCGTTGCTTCTTTATGACTAATACAGCCTCTCATCTTTCCATGTGCCATTATATAGATTCGATCACTCATTCCTAAAATTTCTGGTAACTCAGAAGATATCATAATAATTGACATTCCCTGTTTTGCCAATTTATTCATAATTGCATATATTTCTGATTTTGCACCTACATCTACACCTCTTGTAGGCTCATCAAGAATTAAAATTTTCGGATGTGTTGCAAGCCAACGACCAATTAATACCTTTTGTTGATTTCCTCCTGACAGATTACCTATAGCTTGTTCCTGTGAAGGTGTTTTGGTTGCCATTTTATCAATATATTCTTGTGTAATTTCTCTTTCTTTAGAATTGTCTACAAAAATACCTTTAATGAACTCGTTTAAAACTTCTATCGTTGAATTAAACCTGACACTTTGTACCAAATATAAACCTTCGAGTTTACGATTTTCCGGAACAAGTGCAATGCCATTTTTCATAGCATCAATTGGTGAATTAATAGTAACTTTTTTACCCTCCAGATATATATCTCCTGTACTTTTTGGCATAAGCCCAAATATACTTTTCATTACTTCACTTCTTCCAGCTCCAACCAATCCGGCAAAGCCTAATATTTCACCTTTTCTAAGTTCAAAACTTACGTTTTCTGCCAGCTCACCATCTGAGATTCCTTCGCATCGCATAATAACTTCTTCATGTTCTTCAAAATCTCTTGTATAGTAATTAGTCAATTCTCTTCCAACCATCATTGCAATTAATGCATCTTTTGTAGTGTTTTTTACAACTTCAGTACCTACATATTCTCCATCTCGCATAACAGTTACTCTATCGCAAATTTCTTCCAATTCACTCATCTTATGAGAAATATATATAATACCTACTCCCTTGGAAGTAAGACTCCTCATTGTCTTAAACAAAAATGCTACCTCTTTATCTGAAATCGAAGAAGTTGGTTCATCCATAACTAAAATTTTTGAATTATAAGAAATTGCTTTTACAATTTCAACCATCTGCTGCTGTGCTATCGTTAATTCTTTAATTAACTGATTAGCTTGTATTCCCATTTGATAGTCATCTAACAATTTTTGCGCATCATGATTCATTTTCTTTTTATCAACAAATCCGGAACTCATCGGTTCTCGTCCCAAAAAAATGTTTTCAGCTACAGTCATATACGGAACCAAAACCAATTCTTGATGAATAATCGCTACTCCATTAGCCTGTGCAGCCTTTACACCATCTATATTTACTTTTTTACCGTTTATAATTATCTCGCCTTCATCTGCTGTATAAATTCCGCCTAACACTTTGATAAGCGTAGACTTTCCGGCTCCATTTTCACCTAGTAATGCATGAACTTCCCCCGTTCGAAGTTCGAAATTAATATCCTTTAATGCATATACACCTGGGAATTTTTTGTGTATATGTTTCATTTCTAGCAATGTTGTACCACTCAAAATATCACCCACTTATATCTTTCTTTTATGCAAAAAGGTGCTTTATCCAGTTCATTTGAATAAAGCACCTTTCATATTTTTGTTAATGACTATCGTTTACTGCCAACCATCTGTACCATAATCGTTAACATTATCTGCTGTAATCAGGAATGTTTCTACTGGATATTTGTCTTTCACTTTCTTGCCATCTAAGATTTTATACATAACCTCTACAGACTTATCAGCAATACCAACTGGAGACTGTGCTCCTGTTCCTTCCATTAAAGAATCACCTTTTGCAAGCTCTGATTTAACATCCGGTGAACCATCTACTCCGTAAATTTTGCAATCCTTAATTCCTGCTGCATTTGCTGCCGCTAATGCACCAAGCGCTGTAGGATCATTTCCACCAAAGATTGCAACTACATCTCCATGTGCCTGTAATAAATCTTCTGCAATTCCCATTGACGTTTCAAGATTCCCTTTTGCATCCTGCTGTGCAACAATGTTAAATCCTTTTCCTTTGATTGCATCTGTAAATCCTTTTGTACGATCTACAATTGAATTCATAGTCGGTGAATCAAGAACAATAATGTCTCCACCCTTCGGGCATTTCTTAACTAAATCTTCTCCACAAACTTTACCTGCATTGTAGTTATCAGATCCAACATAACTTGTTACATACGACATATCGGCAACTTCTGTATCAAAGTTAACGATTGGAATGTTTGCTCCTTTTAAAGCATCCAAAGCTGGAAGAATTCCTTCAGCTTCTGCTGGATTCAGGAACATTGCATCAATTCCCTGTGAAATCAAATCCTCTACCTGCTGTACCTGAAGACTTACATCATTTGCCGGATCTACAGATACAAGCTCGTCCCCATTTGCTTCGACTTTCTTTCTGATTTCATCTTCCAATGTTACAAAGAATGGGTTCGTTCCGTCCATACAAGTATACCCAAACTTGTGACCTCCCTTTTTGTTTGACGTCGATTCAGTTTTCGTCGAACTAGATTTCTTGTCCCCATCACCGTTGCTGCAACCCATTACCATTGCTGCAACTAATGAAACACTCAATAACACGCTCACTAATTTTCTTTTCATTTCTTTTCCTCCTTGCTTGTTATTTGTTGTCTTAATATTACTAATTTTCCTTTTCCTGTACACCTGTATTTTGTAACTAAAAAAGCATTACATTTCTCACAAAAAAATGTGACAAATGTAATGCTTTTCTTATTGATTTAAAAATTTAGTAATACTTCTCTGAAATACCTTAAGCGAACTATCAATATTCTTTTCATTTTTGTAAATATCATCTATTTCATTCTCTGCTAATGCCATAGCCTCTGGATATTTCGAGAATTTTGGATTTATCCGTCCATTCTCTATCGCATCAATTAACAAACGATTATCAATAACCCTCTCATCTACATCCATATCCTTCCGAATCATGCTTTCTGCATATCTTGATCCAGTTACATATTTCAATACTGATGCACCTTGCGAATATTCAAATATTTCTCTTTGAATTGAAGAATCCGAAGTTAACATTTTCAGAAATTCCCATGCTAATTCCTTATGTTTACTTTTATTTCCAATAGTCATCAAAAGTGCATCTACTTCTGAAGTATTATGACCTCCTGGGCCTGCCGGCATGCTTGTGCAATCCCACTGAAAACTTGTATATTTTTTTATTTTATACGGATAAGTTTTATATGTCCTGTACTCAGAAAACGCTAACGGCATAAATGCCACATTTCCCGAATCAAAATCATTTTGTGTTACTTCACGGCCTCCATTCATTTCATTTAACTTTTTCACGAATTTAACTGCTTCATTCACTTTTGTTCCCGAAAAAAAAGCTTTTTTCCCATCTTTATCAAAAAGCTCTGCACCATTTGAATATACAGCTTCTTTCCAAGTATAATTATATGTCCCAAATTGATCGATCACACCATCACCGTTTTTATCCTTTGTAATCTGATCAACAATTTGCTCCATTGTACTCCATGTCCAATTTTCATTTGGGACTTCTATTCCTTCTTGTTCCAACAATGTTTTATTTACGAACATCAAAGTCGGTACTACCTCATATGGTAACGCATACTGACTTTCATGATATTTTCCAATATCTAATACTGTATCAAAAAAATACTCCTTTTTAAAATTCCTATCATTAGCAATCTGATTATCTAAATCAGATATAACATTTAATGACACATATTTATAAAAATCATCAGACAACACCATAAATACATCTGGTGTTTCTCCTTCTAATATTTTTCTATCTAACCATTCTGAATAATCTTCCTTTCTAATCCCTGTCTCATAATGAACTTTAACACCTGGATGTTCTTTTTCAAATTTTTTTATTGCATCATCTATTATTACATATGCATTCGCATTCTTAACATCCCAATTACTCTCAGCAAACATGCCAAATTCCAATACAATTGGTTTATTTTTTTGTCTATAGTTCCATGCAAGTATTATTAATATTATGCTCAAAAAGCAAACAACTAATCCGTATATACTTTTCTTTTTCATTTACTATTGCTCCGTTATTTTTGTTGCTACTTTATTCTGTACTGCCCAAATTGCCAATTGCGTTCTGTCTCTGAACTCTAATTTGTTTAATATCCCACTCAAATAATTCCGTACAGTACCTTCTGAAAGATTCAAATTTTCCGCTATTTCTTTATTCGAACTTCCCCGTCCAACTTCATTAATAATTTTCCATTCTGTTTTAGTCAGATTTTCTGTTCTCTTCTGATCTACATCAACTACATAATCAGCCTTTGCCATCTGTGAAAACAATCTTACAACTTTTGTAGCAATATCTGGATTTATCATTGCCTGTCCACTATATACAGTACGTATTGCATTAGTCAATCCGTCCATCGATACTCCTTTTAAAAGATATCCACTTGCTCCCCATTTTAATGCATTATATACATACTCATCATCATCGAAAGTTGTGAGTATAATAATTTTTATTTCTGAATAATTATCTTTTATTATTTTCGTACACTGTACGCCATCCATTTTAGGCATTCGAATATCCATTAAAATAACATCCGGTCTATTTTTTCGTACACTTGCAATTACTTCTTGTCCATTTGCAACCGTATCTGTTACTTCTATTCCTTCCTTTGTATTTAATACAATTGACAAACTTTGCCTAATCAATTCCTGATCATCTGCAATCAGTACTTTAATCATATTCTTCACCCCATCTTATAGGAATTACAACATTTGTTGTAAATCCATCACTTCCATCAAACTCTACTGTCCCATTTAATAACTTTATCCGCTCAACAATATGTCTTGTACCAAATCCTTTCTTCATATCAGTACATCCAATTCCATCATCTTTGATTGAAATATAAATATCGGAATATTTCTTTTTTATAGTAATATAAACATTTTTTGCATGACTATGTCGTACAGAATTCGTCATACTTTCCTGAACAACACGATATATCGCATTTTCTTCATCTTCATCAAATTTCAATTTTTCGACATCACATTCAAAATGTATTTTTGTATTTGTTATTGAATTTGTTTCATTTACCATCTTACGAATTGCCGGTTCCAAGTTTAAACGTTCCAGAGAATCGGGTCTTAATTCACTTACTGACCTTCTTACTTCTTTTATTCCATCCCTTGTAACTTTTGAAATAAGCTCCAATTGTCCTTTCGTTACCTCAGGTGAAGTATCGATCATCGCTATACAAGCATCTACCCCCGCTGATATACCCGTTAGCGTATGCCCTAATGTATCATGAATTTCTCTAGCCAGCCGGTTGCGCTCCTTTGTTTCTCCCATTTTTTCTTTCATTACAGCATATTCCTGTAATTTTTCATTTGCCTGTTGTAGCTCTTCATTTGTTTGCGATAATTTAAAATATAATTTTTTTACCTCATCTATCGTTCCACTCTGTTCGATAATAATGAATACACAAAAAACAAAAAATAAAATAATATTTAATGATGTAAGCAAATTATATAGCCAATATAATACTTTTTGGATTCCAATATCATATACCTTTATATAATCATTAACAGAAAATATTTTCGTACTTACCGAGATAATACCGTGATTGGTTCCTATATAGCTTAGTAAAGATATCACTGCTAATACATATTTTCCTCCCATGTCTTTAATATGTGCAATGAGATTCGCAAAAACCCACAAAAGTATCCCATTATAATTAAAATCTAATCTATAAACAATAAAAAAACTTGCACAAAAATCTATAAGTAAAGTCAAATAATATACTCCTGTATTTTCCCTAACAAATTTTTCTCTGCATATAAAAGAAATTCCCATTATAGCTACTAATACCAAAATTTCTCCTACTAATGCAGAAGGGTTTGCCGGAATCGCATTGACTTTTTCTAAGAAATCACTTGCAACGTATGCATCACATATTTTTCTTGTTGTATATAAAATAAATATTGCAATTCCAATCACTGATATACTATTAAAAGCAAATATTATCTTTCTCAAAATTAAACTATAATTTTTTTTCATTATTGCCATCCTGTCATGTCATAAAGCTTTAAGTTATCTGCTGTAATTAATTCGACAGGTATTGTAACATGTTTTTTTACAGTTTCCCCTGCCAAATAGCTGTATGCTGTCTGAACTGCCTTTTCACCTATTTTAATTGGTGATTGTGCCGCTGTTCCTTCTAAAAATCCTGCCTTTATCATTGCTTTTCCATCTGGCGAACCATCCACACCATAAACCATAACCTGATCCGTCTTATCAGTCATTTGCATCGCTGCTATGCACCCTAAAGCAATTGGATCATTTCCGTCCATTACAACATCATAATTTTTCTTTTCATAAATAATTTCCTCCATAACTTTCATTGCAATTTCAAACTCTGCGGCACTCTCTTTTTCTTCTACTATCTTATATTGTGGATGCCCTTTAATAGTATCCCTAAAACCTTTCACTCTCTCATTAATTGAATTCAATGCTTTCTGATTTACAATTATTATATTTGCACTTGTTTTTTTCTTCATCATATCTTTTGCACATTGAACCCCCGCATCATAGTTATCCGAAACAATCGTGGATACAACCGCTTCTGTATCCGACACTTCAGAATCAATAACAACTACAGGTATATGCTTTTTTTTACATAGTTCAAGTGCAGGCCGAACTTTATTTCGATCTACAGGTTGCAGAAAAAGTACATCAATCCCTTCATTTATCATATCTTTTATCTGTTCATTTTGTTTTTTCTGATCCTGCAGGGGATCTCTTGTAATTAAGATATCCCCCTTTGCCTGCACTGACTCTTCAATATTTTCATCCATATTAACAAAATATGGATTATTCATTGTCATATAAGTAGCTCCAAATTTTAATTGTTTTCGTGTATCTTTTTTTTCATGTATTCCTATTGCTATGAAAAGTGTTGTGCATGCCACAATTATGGCAGCAATCATTTTTTTCTTATCTAGTCTCACGCTTACTTCTCACCTTTTACTTTTTCATATGCATTCTTGTAAATCCCTGATATATCCTGCTGGATAACACTCCACGCAATACATTCGCTGCACTTCTTTTTACATCCTCTTCCAGTATCACTCCCTTGGACACCGCTTTCACAATCTCATCCACCGCACCTGCACTTCCCGGCATAATCAGATCATTCCCGGATGCAATCGCATGTGCCGGATTTCCATATTTACGCCCGGTTGCAAACCAGTCCGTCATTACCAAACCATCAAATCCCCATTCATTTCGAAGCACCTGTGTCAGAAGTCGGTAACTGTTATTGACATATTTACCATTTACTTTGTTATAACTGCTCATAACGGCTCCCGGACCCGCTTCCTTT